>Ga0208624_1000569_pt1 | contig 18865 bp, 17 predicted proteins | sample Knorr_S23_td_DCM_FD_185607 | JGI IMG/M metagenome (GOLD analysis project Ga0208624, IMG submission 185607) | Marine microbial communities from Southern Atlantic Ocean transect - Knorr_S23_td_DCM_ad_71m_LV_A (SPAdes) (version 2) | ecosystem: Environmental > Aquatic > Marine > Oceanic | place...
TATCCTCTTTTGGTACGTCAGTAACCATTGCCTCTGTGGTAATCATCATACCAGCAACAGAACCAGCAGCTTGAAGAGCAGTTCTTGTGACTTTAGCCGGATCAAGAATACCCATATCAATCATGTCACCGTACTCACTTGTTGCTGCATTGAATCCAAAAGAACCTTTTCCATCTATTACTTTATTAACAATCACTGATGGTTCTTCTCCAGCATTTGAGACAATTTGTCTTAAAGGAGCCTCAAAAGCTTTTTTAGCAATGTTAATTCCAACATTTTGATCATCATTTTCGCCTTTAAGCTTTGAAACAGCCTCAAGACATCTGATTAATGCTGATCCGCCTCCAGGGACAACTCCCTCCTCTACAGCAGCTCTTGTTGAGTGAAGAGCGTCTTCTACTCTTGCTTTTTTCTCTTTCATCTCTACTTCAGAGCCTGCACCTACTTTAATAACTGCAACTCCTCCGGCAAGTTTAGCAACTCTTTCTTGAAGTTTTTCTTTATCATAATCTGATGATGTTTCCTCAACTTGAGCTCTAATTTGATTAACCCTAGTAGCTATAGAATTTTCATCTCCAGCACCATCAATTATGGTTGTATTATCTTTATTTAAGACAACTCTTTTCGATGTACCTAAATCTTCAACAGTTGCTCCTTCAAGCGAAAGACCAACTTCTTCGGAGATAACAGTTCCACCAGTAAGTATAGCTATATCTTCTAGCATAGCTTTCCTTCTGTCACCAAAACCAGGAGCCTTACAAGCTGCAGCTTTAACAATACCTCTTAAGTTATTAACTACCAAAGTAGCTAGAGCTTCGCCTTCAATATCTTCAGCAATTATTAGAAGAGGTTTACCAGCTTTAGCAACTGATTCTAAAAGAGGTAATAAATCTCTAATATTAGATATTTTTTTATCAAATAGAAGAATATATGGTGTATCTAGTTCAACAGTCATATTGTCTTGATTAGTTATAAAGTAAGGAGATAGGTAACCTCTATCGAACTGCATTCCTTCAACAACATCAAGTTCATTTTCAATACCACTTCCTTCTTCGACAGTGATTACACCCTCTTTTCCAACTTTTTCCATAGCTTCTGCAATAATTTCTCCAACTGCGGTGTCACCATTAGCAGAAATTGTTCCTACTTGAGCAATCGCCTTATCATCAGTGCATGGAACACTTAGTCCTTTGACGTGCTCAACTGCACTAGACACAGCTTTGTCAATTCCTCTTTTAAGATCCATTGGATTCATTCCAGCAGCAACAGCTTTATTACCTTCATTAACAATAGATTGAGCCAAAACAGTTGCTGTCGTGGTTCCATCTCCAGCCTCGTCAGAGGTTTGAGAAGCAACTTGTTTAAGCATCTGAGCACCCATATTTTCAAATTTGTTTTCTAATTCAATTTCTTTAGCAACTGAGACTCCATCTTTAGTAACAGTTGGAGCACCAAAAGATTTATCTAATACAACATTTCTACCTTTTGGTCCTAATGTAACTTTGACCGCATTAGCAAGAGTATTAACTCCATCAAGCATTTGCGACCTGGCATTATCACCAAATTTAACATCTTTAGCTGACATAATTTATCTCCCTATTCTTATAATTTATTCAACAACGCCGAAAATATCTCTTTCACTTAAAATAAGATATTCTTCACCGTCTAACTTAATTTCATTGCCACCATATTGGCCGAAAATGACCGTATCACCAACTGATACATTCATAGATACTGACTCACCTGAATCAGAAACCTTTCCAGGCCCAACAGCTACGACTTCTCCTTGAGAAGGCTTCTCTTTTGCAGAACCTGAAAGAATTATTCCACCTGATGATGTTTCCTCTTCTTCAGTTCTTTTTACAAGAACATTGTCATGTAATGGTCTTAATTTCATTTATCTCTCCATATAAATTACTAAAATTTATCTTATCCAATAATTAAGGGCTAAAAAATATAAATCAATAGGTGATTTAACTTTTTAACTTATTAATCAGAAGCGCAATTGTAACTCCAAAAAGGTTTGCAAGTAAGTCAAAATACTCAAAATACCTATTTGGGTGAAAATAATGTATTAGTTCGATAAACGCTCCAAATAAAAAAATATAAATAGCTAAGGTCAAATTAGAAATTCTGAATTTACATGTAAAACCAACAAAGCAAAGGTATGCATAAATTGATAAATGAACCAATTTATCAGACAACATAGACAAAGCATTAAATCTTGGAATGTCATTAGCGTTTAAGGTGCTTAATATAAATACAATAAGAAGTGAAAAATAAAATATTAACCTGCTATATTTCATTCTCTAATTATTTAATTAAATTAAAAAAACTTCTATTTTGATAGATCATCAGTATTGCTGGCAATGCTAAGATCGATGTAAATATATAAAAAGACATCCATCCATAGGAGAATCCATATAAGCTTTGGAAATTTTCAACTATTAATCCAGAAAATCCTGCAAATATTTTTCCTAAGAATGCCATTAATGAGGTCAATAATGCATACTGAAATCCTGTATACTTTTGAGAAACTAAACTAGTTAAGAAAGTAATGTTTACAGTACCTACAATTCCTGCTGCAATACTATCGGAAGCTACAATTGAAGCCAATAAGGTCAGATTTTTTTCACTTAAAGCTGCATAAGAAAAAAATAAGTTTGTAAACATTACTAAAACACCACCAATAATTAATGACTTATATAAACCAATTCTTTTTATTAATATGCCGCCTAGAAAGACTCCAAAAATTGTTGCAATTAATGCGACTACTTTCACAATATAACCTATTTCCTCAAGCGAATAGCCCATATCAATATAAAAAGGATTTGCCATTGGGCCCATTACAATATCAGTTAATCTGTATGTGGCTACAATTAAGAGAAGGATTGAAGCCATCTTTATTCCAAATCTAGTAAAGAAATCCTTTAATGGTTCAATTATTGAATTGATATGATTTAACTTCTGAAGATCATGATTTTGTGATTCACTTGAAATAAGCATTGATAAGACTATGTTCACAATAAATATTAAAGCCATTAATTGATAAGCAAATGACCAAGAGAAATTAGCCGCAATTATTAATGCTAAAGAAGACCCTACTAAAATTGCAATTCTGTATCCGAATTGATAACCAGCTGCTAAATTTCCCTGATCTTCTAGCTTGGCACTTTCAATTCTATAAGCATCTATTGCAATATCTTGTATCGAACCAGCCAAAGCAATAATTAGAGCAATAAATGCAAAAAAAGAAAGATTTGTTATTGGATTTATAGTTGAGAGTATATATAAAGAAATGATTATTATGATTTGCATCAAAACAATCCAACTTCTTCGTGAACCAAAAATATTAAAAAAAGGTATCGAAAATCTATCTATAAATGGTGCCCAAAGAAATTTAATTGAATACGCTAAGCTAATCCAACTTATAAAACCAATAAGGCTTAAATCTATGCCTACATCCCTTAACCATGCAGTTAGTGTTATTAGAATTAATACATAAGGCAAACCAGAGGCAAATCCAAAGCCCGTGAATGAGATTATTTTTAAATAGTCATTCTTAATCATAGAGCATCTAAATATCTTCGCCATTCAAATTTATTGCCAGGATCTGTTTTCCTTCCAGGTGAAATATCAGAATGGCCAACGATACTATCCTTATTTGTTTCTGGATAATTTTTAATAATCAATCTTGAAATTTTAATCAATGATTCGTATTGTTCGTTTGAATAAACATCACAGTCTGTTCCTTCCAGCTCAATTCCAATTGAATAGTTATTACAATCTTTAATGCCTTTAAAGGATGATTCGCCAGCATGCCATGCTCGCAAGTTTAAAGGTACAAATTGAATAATTTCACCAGTTCTCTTTATATAAAGGTGAGATGATACTCTCATATCTTTAATTTCTTCAAAATAATCATGATCAGATATGACGAGTTTGTTCATAAAAAAATCTTCTACATAGTTGTTTCCGTAAACATTTGGCGGAAGGCTAATTGAGTGAATTACTATTAAGCTTATTTTTGTGTTTTCAGGTCTTTCATTAAAATTTGGAGAATTGACGAATTTTATATTTTTAATAATATGATTTTCAATTTCCATTTATCTCAATCCAGGAGGCATTTTAAAATAAACATTCTCAGTATCTTCACCATCCTCAATAAGCTTTGCTCCAAAATAATCTTCAAGAGATTTTGCGATTTCCATAACTCTTGATTCTGGAGCAGATGCTCCAGCTGTAATAGCAATATTTTTACATTTTTTAATATCCTCAAGATTTAAGTCTGAAAATTCATCTATTAAAGTTGATTTGCAACCACATTTTTCAGCAAGCTCTTTAAGTCTATTTGAGTTTGAGCTATTTTTTGATCCAACTACAATAATATAATCTGATTCAAGAGCTAACTGTTTTACAGCATCCTGCCTGTTTTGTGTTGCATAACAAATATCGTCTTTTTTTGGAACTTCAATATTTGGAAATCTTTTTCTTAGTATGTCTATTATCGCAATTGTCTCATCAACGCTTAGTGTTGTCTGAGTGACAAGAGCAAGACTTTCACTATTGTTTACATTAATATTTAGTGCATCATTCTCATCTTGAACTAAATATATTGAACTATTTTGCGAATTTATATGACGGCCCATCGTACCCTCAACTTCGGGATGACCTTCATGACCAATTAAAATAATATCTCTATTTGCTTTAGCATGTTTTCTTACTTCCATGTGAACTTTGGTAACTAAAGGACATGTGGCATCAAAAAAATTAAGATTTCTTGCCTTAGTAGTCTCCTCTACTTCGCTGGATACTCCATGGGCACTAAAAATTACTAATGAATCATCAGGAATCTCATCAATTTCCTCAACAAATACTGCGCCCCTATTTCTTAAATCATCCACAACTACTTTATTATGAACAACCTCATGTTTCACATACACAGGAGCCCCATATATATCAAGAGCTTTATTAACAATATCTATAGCTCTATCAACACCAGCACAAAAGCCTCTTGGGTTGGCTAATTTTATTTCTTTAGTCATTTCAAATAATCTTTAAATTCAAAGTATATAATTAATATCGCACCTATCGTTATAAATGCATCAGCTAAATTAAATACAAAAAGCGAGTAATTATATATTTTCAAATGAAGAAAGTCTGTTACGCTCCCATCATTAATTCTATCAAGGACATTTCCAATCGCGCCTCCAGTTATAAATGACAAAGCAAGTTTATTTCTATCTTTAGTTTCATTAATAATCATCCACAAAAGATAAAGAGTAATCAATATTGTTAATATCAATAATAGATTTGAAGCTAACTCACCCTTATTATCAAAAATTCCAAATGCAATTCCTGAGTTGAAGATTAGCAATAATTCGATGAAAGGAAAAACAGTATCTACTGACTGACCAAATAACAAGCTATTATTTGCAATAACTTTAGAAAATATATCAAAACATACTAATAGAAAGATAATTAATATAAATCTATAGTTATACAGATTTTCTTTGCTCGCCATCATTTTCTATATTATCAATACATCTATTACATAATTCTGGATGTTCCTTTATAGATCCTACTGACAAATCCCTGTGCCAACATCTAACACATTTTGCATTTTTTGAAGTAGTGACTTTAATTTTAAAAGTATTTCCCTCTTTAACTTTTGCCTCTGAAGAAATAAATAAAAAATGAAGTTCGTCTCCAAGCTTATTTAGAATTTGAAAGTCATTTGATGTAGCTTGAATGTTTACTACTGAATCAAGAGATCCTTTTAACTTGTTATCATTTCTCATTTCTTCAATAGACTGATTGACAGCATCCTTGATTTCAAAAATTCTTTTCCACTCAGACTGGTTGATACTGGATTTCGATTCAATTTCAAAAGTATCAAAATTTGATAGAAAAACAGATTTCTCCTGATGATTTAATCTGTCGCTAGTTTGCCAAATTTCTTCTGCTGTATAAGAAAGTATCGGAGCAATGAGCCTTACTAATACATTTAGAATAAAATCAAGGCTTGTTTGACATGATCTTCTTGCTAAAGAATCATTTTTGCATGTGTAAAGCCTATCTTTGACAATATCGAGATATATTCCTCCCAATTCGTTAACACAAAAATTATGTATTTTTTGAGTTGCCTTATGATAAGAATATGATTCATATAATGCTGTAATTTCTTTTTGAAGGATTTTTGTTTCATTGATGATCCATTTATCTAATTCAACTTGATCATTGAACTCAACTTTATTTTTATCATTAAAATCACTTAAGTTACCCAAGATAAATCTAAATGTATTCCTAATTCTTCTGTATTGATCAGAAGTTCGTTTCAATATTTCATCAGATGCAACCATTTCACTTCTGAAATCAGTTGAAGCTACCCATAGTCTTAAAATATCTGCACCTAAGCTGTCCCATACTTTTTGAGGAGAAACAACATTTCCAAGTGATTTTGATTGTTTTCTTCCTTGTTCATCTACAACAAAGCCATGAGTAAGGACTGTTTTATAAGGTGCAGAATTATTCATAGCTATACTAGTTAATAATGAAGATTGAAACCATCCTCTATGTTGATCTGAACCCTCCAGATAAAGATCTGAGATAACTTTATTACCAAATCTTTTTGAGGAAACTGCATAATGAGTTACACCAGAGTCAAACCAAACATCCAGAGAATCAGATGTTTTAATGTATTCTTCATGGTCATCGATAAAATCTTCTAAATTCAACTTATCCCAAGCTGAAATTCCATCTTTTTCAATAACTTGTGCAAATTTTTCAAATAAGTCTTTTTGATCGGGATGGATTTCACCAGTATCCTTATGAACAACCAAAGTTATTGGAACTCCCCAATTTCTTTGTCTTGAAATACACCAATCAGGTCTATCAGAAAGCATGGATTCAATTCTTTGAAAGCCCCAAGAAGGTTCCCAGTTCACATTCTTAATATCTTTCAAGGCATCTTTAATAAGGTTATTTTTTTTCATTGAAATAAACCATTGAGGAGTTGATGTGAAAATTAGGGGCGTTTTATGTCTCCAACAATGAGGATATGAATGATGATAATCTTCAATATTGATGAGTGCATTATGCTCTTGTAATTTTTCAACAATGAGTGGATCTGCTTTTATGGCAGGAAGTCCCGCAATGAAATCTAACTCATCTTTAAAGAAAGCTTTATTATTTAGAGAATTTATCGTATCAATATTATTTTTTTTACATATTAAATGATCATCCATACCGTGAGCTGGAGCAGTATGAACGCATCCTGTTCCTGTTTCAGTTGTAACATGATCTCCATGAAGCAGGACTGACTTTCTCTCTAAAAATGGATGAATGAGATAAATATCACTTAATTTTTTACCCTGAATTGTCGATATAACATCAAATTTTTGTTTCCATCTTTCTTTACAATGATCAATCATTTCAAATGCGATCACATAAAATTTGTTATTCATTTTTATAAGTGAGTATTTAAATTCAGGATTAATACAAACTGCCACATTTGAAGGTATTGTCCAAGGTGTTGTAGTCCATATCACAAATGAAATTTCATCTGCTTCTTTGATATTAAATAAGTCCTTAACCTTATCTATAGATGTTTCATCTACCTTAAATGCAACATCGATTGATTTCGAAGTTTTATCAATGTATTCCACCTCAGCCTCTGCTAAGGATGATCCACAATCTTGACACCAATGAACAGGTTTTTCACCTTTTTCTAAATGACCTTCTTTATATATGATACCTAAAGATCTGACTATATCTGCCTCAAATTTTGGATCTAGTGATTTATATGAATTTTTCCAATCACCAAATACACCCAATCTTTTAAAATCATCTAATTGCTTATTAATTTGAGTTTCAGCATATTCTTTGCAAGCCTTTTGAAAACTTTCTTTATTTTTTACTAATTCACTATTTTTTCCATGTTTCTTTTCAACATTAAGTTCGATTGGCAAACCATGACAATCCCATCCGGGAACATAAGGAGCGTCAAAACCACTAAGGGTTTTATATTTGATAGTTATATCCTTAAGGATTTTATTAACTGAGTGCCCTAGATGTATATCCCCGTTTGCATATGGAGGTCCATCGTGTAAGAGAAATAGTTCTTTATTCTCATACTTCTTTCTGATCTTTGCATATAAGTCTTGTTTGGACCATAAATCCAATATCTCTGGCTCTTTTCTGGGCAATCCAGCTTTCATTGAAAAATCAGTATCTGGAAGATTTAATGTATCTCTATAGTTAACTGTCATTGGAATTTCGTAAAATATTTTTTGCTATCGATATATCCTCTTGGATTTGTGATTTTAACATGTCTAAATTATCAAATTTCTTTTCATCTCTTATTTTTTCTACAAATTTGACACGTATTCTCTGGGAATAAATGTTCTCATTAAATTCAAATAAGTGAACTTCTAATACTGGTTTTTCACCACCAACAGTTGGTCTAACACCCATATTAGCTATCCCATTTAAACTCAGATCATTTAATTTGCATTTAACTGCATAAACTCCCTTAATTGGCAATCTTTGATTAGGTAGCCATATATTTGCCGTTGGAATATTAATCGTTCTTCCTAAATGTTGTCCATGAACAATTTTTCCTGAGAATGTATATGGTCTTCCAAGTAATTTTTCAGCATTATTAAAATTGTTATTTAAGAGTTCTTCTCTTATTCTTGTGCTGCTTACTCTTTGACCATCCAAGGTTATTGTTTCGGTGTTTTCTACCAAAATTCCTTTTTTCTCTCCCCAATTTTTTAATAAATCAGTATCCCCTTTTCTGCCTGCTCCAAATCGGAAATCATCTCCTACAGTAAAACTTACTAAATTTATTGAATCTAAAATTTGAGAAATGAAGTCATCAGGTGACATTGTTCTAAGTTTGCTATTAAATTTTAAAAAACAAGCAAAATCTATTTTACTTTTCTTTAGAAGTTGAAATTTTTCTCTCCATGGGCATATTCTTGGAGGTGGAATTTGATTCTTATCTCTTACTTTAGAGAAATACTCTGCAGCATGGGGCTCAGTAAAAAAAACTATTGTTTTTGCATTATATTTTTGTGCATTATTTTTTATTTTTTCTAAAATTGCCTGATGTCCTAAGTGCAATCCATCAAAATTCCCAATTGTTCCTGATAAAAGAACGTTGGGATGTCTTGATTTAAATAACTTTAAGTTGTGTTGACCTCTTATTAAATACATTTTAATCAAATAAAAATCTGAGTGGCTTATTTAACATTAATCTTGAAATTGAAAAATAAATAACTACAGAAGCAAAGACTTCAATTGATAAATAAAATATCCTTTCAACTTGGGTTAATTTCATAAAATTAATCTCTGAAGTATAAAAATATAAAAAAATTATTAAAAATAAGCTTGAAATAAATAAGTTAAAACTAAATTTATTTATAATGCTCTTTGATTTAATAAACCCATCTCTATACAAAACAATTTCTAGAGTTAATACGCTAATTATAGCTGCTAAAGAACTGCCAATTGCAATGCCTACGTGTCCATAATCTAAAACAAATGCTAAATAATAATTAAATATCACATTCAAAAATAACGATGCTAGAGCAACGTACATTGGTGTTTTGGTATCCTTTCTTGCAAAAAATGCTGGAGTTAAAACTTTCATAAGCATAAAAAAGGGCAATCCAAATGAAAATGCCATCAGGCTATAAGATGAATTAGTAACATCTATTGATGAAAAAGCGCCTCTATAAAAAATAGTACTTATCAAGTCTTCTGCACAGAAAAACAAACCTATTAAAGATGGTAATCCAATATATAAAACAAATTTTTGGCCCTTTTGTATTCCTGCAATAAATTTATCCTTTTCATCATTAAGATCAAATTTTGATAGCGTTGGCAGTAACACTGTGCCAATTGCAATCGCAAAAATTCCCATTGGAAACTGAATTAATCTGTCAGAAACATATAGCCAAGTTGGACTTCCTGTTTCTAGTAAAGATGCAAAAATTGTATCTATAAGTAAATTAATTTGAATGATTCCGCCAGCTAAAACTGCAGGAATAATTAGTTTAAAAAACTTCTTTATGCCTGGGTTATTAAAATTAAGCCTTGGAATTGGTAATCTGTTTATTCTCCATAAAGGTAAAATTTGAATTAGAAGCTGAACTATACCTGCTAACAACACTCCCCACGCAAGAACATAAATAGGCATTTCGTACTTTGGCGCAATTGCTACTGCAGCAATTATTAGGGATAAATTAAAAAAAACAGGTGTGTAAGCTGGAATTGAGAATCTCTTATGAGTATTTTGAATCCCGCCTGCAAAGGCTACCAGTGAAATTAAAGCTAGATACGGAAACATTATTCTCAAAACATTAATTGCCAAATCTTTTTTTACAGGATCAAAATAAAAACCAGGAGCAAAAATAAAAATAAATATTGGTGCAAAAATTAATACAATTAAAGTAAAAATAAATAAAGTAGTTATGAGAATTCCAGCAAGGGAATTTAAAAACTCAAATGTACTGTCTGAATTATTTTCTTTTTCATAATCACTGTATATTGGTATAAATGCTTGATTGAAAGCTCCTTCGGCAAAAAACCTTCTAAACAAGTTTGGAATCTTTAGGCAGATTACAAAAATATCATGAAATATTGATGCGCCCAGAAGGTTTGTTGTTGAAATATCTCTAATCAAACCAAATATTCTTGAGAGGCCTGTTCCAGAAATAACTTTTCTTAAATTAGTGAATAATCCGCCAGAAGATTCTTTATTTATATTATTGATTTTGTTCAAAATCTAAAGATGCAGAATTTATACAATATCTCAAACCAGTTGGTTGAGGTCCATCATTGAACACATGTCCGAGATGAGCGTCGCATTTAGAACACTTTACTTCAGTTCTAGTCATTCCAAATGAATTATCTTCAAACTCATTAATACAATCACTATCAACAGGAATAAAAAAGCTTGGCCAACCGCAGCCAGCATCAAATTTGGTATCTGATTCAAAGAGACTTTCTCCACAACAGATGCATTTATAGATGCCATCTTCATTAAAGTTCCAGTACTTACCAGTGAATGGCCTTTCAGTTCCAGATTGTCTGGTTACCCTAAATGACTCATCACTAAGGAGTTTTTTCCAGTCATTGTCTGTTTTAGTATGATTCGACATACCTAATTGTAATTAAAAAGAGTGTAATTAGATAGAAAATAGATTATTAGACTTTATGAAGAAGAACCATTAACAGGAAATAATGAATTTGCACTGTTCAAAAAATCATCAACTAATTGTTCTGTTGGTTCATATATTCGTCTTCTCTTATCTTCTAAAGAGGATTTTTCACTAATATATCCCAGTGCAACTGCTTGCTTAAGAACTTGGAGGCGTTTTATTCTGGAAGCATACTTCTTTGGAACAAGTGAAATTGCATATTCCTGAGACATCTCATTATTTTCTAAATGCTCCCACATAAAACTCATTAAAAAATAGAATCTGTAAGTATCAGCTTGAAAAAACTTCAGGGAATCTGGATTATCAGGATTATCAAGGGTCTGGCTTAAGATTGTCCTAATAACGTTTTTAGCATTAGAAATGTAGCTATTTTTTTGTAAAGTATTCAATTTAGTTTTAATTTAATAGTTACTTATATAATTTTGTATGCAATCTATATGCCAAAATTCATACAAATACTATAAAAAGTTTATATATTTAAATTTTATGTATATTTCTAATGAGTATTGTCTGGAAAAATAATACTCTTAAGCCAATTTATGAATGAATTATTTTGTAGCGAATATCTATCAAGCATATCAAAGTCATAGGCTAATTTTTTTGGATCTTTAAAAAAATCTTTTCTTGTATTAAATTCTCCTTGATCAAGTTTCTTTACAAGTTTTGCAGGATTTCCAGCGAAGACACAATTTTCGGGAACATTCTTAGTTACAACAGCCCCCGCTCCTATAATACTATTTTTTCCAATAGTAACTCCCTTACATATGATTGCACTATCACCGATCCAAACATTATCTTCAAACTTAATTGGTTTAGTCTTGCCTACTGGTTCAGCTCTATCATATATTCCATGCCAATCAGCATCAGAAATATATGCTCCATGAGCAATCATACACGCATCACCTATTTCAATTTTTTCAGCTGATATTATTCTGACTCCAGGAGTTATTAGAGAATATTTTCCAATAGATATTTCACCTTTATGTTCACCAATATTCCAAGCAGTTAGTTGGACTTTTGCATCACTTGCCCCAATTATTGTTGGATAATCATCAATGCTTACGTTATATCCAAATACTTTTATATATCTTGGTTTAAAATATGCTCCACCTTTTCCAAGGTGCTTAAATTGAGGTTTTAAGAAATGCCTTACATATATTTTATTTAACTTAGTGGTATATTTTTTAAGCCAATATGGTCGATTATCTTTTCTAATAATTTTCTCCTAATTTTGATATTTTAATATGATAAAGTACGCAAAAAAAATAATAAAAACTTAATTTAAATATGGCCAAATATTTTTTTGAATTCAAACAATTAATAAGAATAGGTATTCCAATTTTTGGTTCACAACTCTCATATACATTAATGGGTGCAACTGACACTATTATTGCAGGAAGAGCTAGCGCAAATGATCTTGCAGGACTTGCAGTTGGAACTGCTTTTTCTAATACAATATGGTTTTTCTTTACAGGAATAATTTTTGCTGTAACGCCTATTGTTGCTCAATTATATGGAGCAAAAAAGTTTTTAGAAATTGGTCAAAAACTCAGAGAAATTCTATGGGTTGCTGCAGGACTTGGACTTTTTATGGCATTCATATTTTTCAACATGGATATAATTATAAATTTACTACCCATAAAAAGCTCAATTACATCAATAACTATAGATTATTTAAAAGCTGTCTCAATCGGTTGGTTTTTTGTAACTATTTTTACTTGTTTAAGATGCTATAGCGAAGGTATGACATATACCAAACCAGTCTTTTATATTGCCTTTGCTGGAATGCTTTTAAATATTCCATTAGATCTAATATTTGTATATGGTTGGTTTGGTGCACCAAAACTTGGTGGTGTTGGATGCGGTATTGCTACAACTATAGTTTCTTTCATAATGATGATATCAATATTTATTTATATAAGTTTTTCAAAGAACTATAAAAAAACCCAACCTTTCTCAAAGTTTTCAAAACCCTCTTTAGCAACAACTAAAGAGGTCCTAAAACTTGGTTTACCTATTGGTCTTGGTATTTTTATTGAATTAAGTATGTTCTCTGGAGCTGCAATAATATTAAGTGTATTAGGAGAAATAGTAGTTGCGAGTCATTCTGTTGCGATAAATATTGCAAGCCTATTCTTTATGGTTCCTTTAGCCATTGGATTAGCCTCTTCAACCAGGGTTGGTAATTTGATAGGTGAGAAAAATCCTATTCAAGCAAAAATTGCGGCAACATCTACAATAATGTTATGCATCTCAGGCGCTCTAATTAATAGCGTCATTATTATTTCATTTGGATCTTTTATAGTTGGTTTGTACACCACTGAACTCCCAGTATTGGAATTAGCAGTGAGCTTAATATTGTTTGCGGCAATCTTTCAGCTACCTGATGGAATTCAAATGGGTGCTTTAGGAAGTCTTCGTGGTTATAAAGATACTTTTATCCCAATGATTTTATTATTAATTTCATATTGGGTATTTGCAATGCCGATTGGTTATTACCTGACTAATTATGGATTTGGTGATCCTTTGGGCGCAAAGGGTATGTGGTTTGGGATGATTATTGGATTAACAATCTTTTCTTTTTTATCAATTTTTAGACTTAGGTGGGTAATGAAATCAAATATAAAGAGAATTAGCGCTGAAGAACCTCTGCCACTTTAGAACCTATAGAAACTAAATTATCTGCAATGTGGACTCCACATTCCTTTAGTTTTTCGATTTTATCTTTTGCGGTACCTTTTCCTCCAGCGATTATTGCTCCTGCATGTCCCATTCGTTTACCGGCAGGCGCAGTTTGTCCAGCAATATATGAAATAACAGGCTTAGTAACATTATTTTTGATATATTCTGCTGCAGCCTCCTCAGCATTGCCACCAATCTCTCCAACAAGAACAATTGCTTCAGTTTGATCATCATCCTCAAAAAGCTTTAACATATCTATGAATGATGATCCTGGAATTGGATCGCCACCAATGCCCACACAACTGCTTTGCCCAAAACCAAGATCAGTTGTTTGCTTTACTGCCTCGTAAGTTAGGGTTCCAGATCTAGAAATAATACCTATTGAACCTGGTTTATGAATATTACCTGGCATAATTCCTAATTTTGCCTCACCAGGTGTAATTACACCTGGGCAATTTGGTCCAATTAATCTTACTCCTAAATCATCAATTATTTTTTTTACTTCAAGCATGTCAAGTGTAGGGATGCCCTCAGTAATACAGACAATTAATTTAATACCAGCTTCAGCTGATTCTATTATGGATTCCTTACAAAATTTTGCTGGTACAAAAATAATTGATGCATTTGGATCTAATTCTTCAACAGCTTCATCCACAGAATTAAATACTGGTTTTCCTAAATGTTCCATACCACCTTTTCCAGGTGTAACGCCGCCAACAATATTTGTTCCATATTCGATAGATTGTTCTGAGTGAAGGGTACCTTGAGACCCTGTGAAACCTTGAACAATCAATTTAGTATCTTTGTTAACTAGAATACTCATTTAGCTAGTTCCACTGCTTTCTTGGCTGCATCAGCTAAGTCATTAATACTATCTATTTTAATATCTGCTTTTGAAAGAATTTTTGAACCTTTATCAGCACTATTACCCTCTAATCGAACTACAACAGGTATTTTTACTTCAACTTCTTTGATAGCTGCAATAATTCCTTTAGCAATTAAATCACACCTTACAATGCCTCCAAATATATTCACTAAAACAACTTTCACATCTGGATCTTCGAGTATTATCTTAAATGCTTTAGCAACTCTTTCTTGAGTTGCAGTTCCTCCAACATCGAGAAAATTTGCAGGATTACCTCCATAAAATTTAATAGTATCCATTGTCCCCATCGCTAAGCCAGCTCCGTTTACCATACAGCCTATATTTCCATCTAAAGAAACATAACTTAAATCATTTTTTGCAGCCTCCGCCTCTTGAGGATCTTCTTGAGTTTCATCATACATTTCTAGTAATTCAGGTTGCCTAAAAAGTGCATTTGAGTCTATGTTAACTTTTGCATCCAAACATAACAGATCTCCGCTGTCAGTAATAACCAGTGGATTGATTTCCAATAAACTAAGATCTTTTTCTACAAATAATCTTAGAAGATTGTCAATCATTGAAATAAATTGATTAGTTTGAATATCATTTAATTTTAAAACTTTTGCAATATTCAAAGCGCTATCAGGTAAAGATTTATCACCATAAACTACACCTTGATAAATAATTTTTTCAGGCATATTTTTTGCGACATCTTCAATATTTACACCTCCTTCGCTTGAACCAATAAACACTATTTTTTGTGAATCTCTGTCAATAACAGCACTTAAATAAAGTTCTTGAGAAATATTTGTACATTCTTCTATTAGAATTGAATTGACAGGTTGTCCCTTGGCGTCAGTCTGATAGGTTACAAGGTTATTTCCAAGCCACTTTTCTGCAAATTTTATGCCATCCTCAGGAGTGTTAATTAATTGAACTCCACCAGACTTTCCTCTGCCTCCTGCATGAACCTGAGCCTTGACTACCCAGCTTGTGCCACCTATTTCATTGCATGCATCTGTAACTTCATCAGCACTATATATAATTTTTCCCTTTGAAACAGGTAAATTATATTCTGCAAATAAGGCTTTGCCTTGATATTCGTGAAGGTTCATTATTTTTTATTTCCTATATGAATTGCCTGATTATTTACGGATAAAGCTGCCTCATGAAAAGCTTCTGAAACTGTTGGATGACTAAACATAGTTAATGCAATATCTTCAGCACTTGAACCAAATTCCATTGATATTAAAGCCTGTTGAACTATTTCTGCTGCTGCTGGACCAAAAACATGAACTCCTAGAATAGAATCTGTTTTTTCATCTGAGATCACTTTAACAAAACCAACTGATTGATCTACCGCAAGGGCTCTACCGCTAGCAGCAAATGGAAATTTACCCACTTTGTATTTGATACCACTAGATTTCAATTCATTTTCATTTTTTCCAACCCAGGCTATTTCAGGATGTGAATAGATTACATTTGGAACTAAATCATAGTTAACTTCTGCTTGTTTATTCGCAATTCTCTCAGCAACCATAATTCCTTCTTCACTACCTTTATGAGCAAGCATTGGACCCCTAACAACATCACCTACGGCCCAAATATTTTCTACGGAAGTTTGACAGTATTCATTAACTTGAATAAAACCATTTTCAATTTTGATACCTAGATTTTTTGGCAGAACTTTTTCTGAGTTTGGCTTTCTACCTACAGCAACTATTAACTTATCGAATTCAACCTCGATTTCTTTTCCTTTTTGCTCATATTTAACTTTTACTAAATTCTTTAGCTCTTTTGTACTAGTAACCTTTGAAGCTAATTGAATATCTAATCCTTGTTTTTTAAATTCTTTGAGAGATTCTTTAGAGATATCTGTATCAGTCATAGGCAAAAAGTCCTCTAGTGCCTCTAAAACAGTTACTTCAGAACCTAGTCTAGACCAAACACTTCCAAGCTCCAGGCCAATAATTCCAGCACCAACAACACCTAATCTTTTAGGAACACTATCGAAAGCTAAAGCTCCAGTACTATCAACGATATGCTTACCAAAACTTGCAGCAGGAATTTCTATAGGAGAGGAGCCTGTGGCGATAATTATATTCTTAGCGTCTACTTTTTCAGAAGAACCATCTGCCTTATCAATTTGAACAGTATTTTTTGAAATTACTTTTCCTTTGCCACAAATACTTTCAACTTTATTTGTTAAAAATAATCCATCTATTCCACCAGTTAGTTTTGAAACAATGTTATCCTTTCGCTCCATCATTGTTTTTAAATCTAATTTCACATCTCCAAGTTGAATTCCATGATCGCTTAGATTTTTTTTAGCATCATAATATCTATGTGACGAATCTAATAAAGATTTTGAGGGTATACATCCTACATTTAGACATGTTCCACCAAAGTTAGGCTTACCTTTATCATTTGATAATTCTTCAATACATAAAGTTTTGAGGCCTAGCTGAGAGGCTCTAATTGCAGCAACATATCCGGCTGGACCGCTACCAATAACAACTACATCAAACATATTTTCTTAATATTATAAATTTAATAACAATCTCTCAGGAGATTCGAGCTGTTCTTTAATAGATACCAAAAAAGTAACAGCTTCTTTACCATCAAGTAACCTATGATCATAACTCATAGCAAGATACATCATTGGTCTTATTACAGCCTCGCCATTTATCGCAACAGGTCTGTCTTGAATTGCGTGCATTCCCAATATTGCAGTCTGAGGTGCATTTAAGATAGGCGTTGAAAGCAATGAACCAAATATACCTCCATTTGAAATGGTAAAGGTACCTCCTTGCATTTCATCGATTGATAATTTTCCATTTCTTGCCTTATCGGAATATTCAAGTATCGATTTTTCAATCTCAGGAAGTGATTTTGTATCTGCGTCCTTAATTATTGGAACCACAAGACCTCTTTCAGTAGAGACTGCCACACCAATATCTTGAAAACCATGATAAACAATATCATCACCATCAATGGATGCATTTACAACTGGGAATTTTTTCAAGGCTTGAACTGCAGCGATAACAAAAAATCCCATAAAACCAAGTTTTACCCCATGTTCTTTCTCAAATTCTGATCCATATTTTGACCTTAATTCTTTAATGGGCATCATATCAACCTCATTAAAAGTAGTAAGCATAGCTGTTTCTTGTTTAACTGAAACCAATCTTTTAGCAATAGTTGATCTTAGTCTTGACATTGGCACACGCTTTTCTGGTCTATCTTCACTGATAGAGGAGCTTGTAAAAATATTTTCTTCTTGATTTTCAGTATCTAAATGGTTGATTACGTCGGCTTTAGTGATTCTATTCCCTTTACCAGATGGTTTTATATCATCTGAATCTATATTTTCTTCAGCAATTATTTTTTTAGCGGCTGGACCAATTTTATTTGTAGATTGTTTGTTCTTAACAGGCTTTGTTTTTGTCTTTTTTTCTGGTTCTTTTTTATCTTCAACATTGTCATTAGTTTTTTCTTTAGCTTTTGAAGATTCTCCAGATTCATCAAATTCACCAATAATTTCTGCACTTTGAACAATTTCACCTTCATCTTTAATTATTTTAGAAATCGTTCCATCAGACTGCGCAATAACTTCAAGGACCACTTTATCAGTTTCTATTTCAGCAATAACATCGTCTTGACTGACATTATCGCCCTCTTTTTTTACCCAATTAGCAATTGTTCCGTCAGCAACAGACTCTGGAAAAGTAGGTGCTTTAATTTTAATACTCATTTATCAATTGCCTCATTAACTAGATCCTTTTGTTGTTGAAGATGAAGCTTCATTAATCCAACTGCAGGTGCTGCTGCTGCTGGTCTGCTTACCAAACTAACCTCAAGACCATCACCTAGCCTATCTAAAACTCTTTGAATTCTGTGTCTATGGCTAAACCACGCACCTTGATTTAAAGGCTCTTCTTGACACCATATAAATTCTTGTACATTTTGATACTTTGTAAGGATTTCTTCAAGGTCATCATAAGGAAATGGATACAATTGTTCTATTCTTACAACAGCAATATCTTCGCGGTTTTCTTCTTTTTTCTTTTCAATAAGATCGTAAAAA
>Ga0208624_1000576_pt1 | contig 18725 bp, 10 predicted proteins | sample Knorr_S23_td_DCM_FD_185607 | JGI IMG/M metagenome (GOLD analysis project Ga0208624, IMG submission 185607) | Marine microbial communities from Southern Atlantic Ocean transect - Knorr_S23_td_DCM_ad_71m_LV_A (SPAdes) (version 2) | ecosystem: Environmental > Aquatic > Marine > Oceanic | place...
GTGATACTGCCGCCGGGAAAACAATCTCGCAGTGCTGCAAGATGCGAATGCTCCGCGCGCAACCGGCCTTCGACAGTGGAAACCAGATGCTGCACCTGCGCGTATTTTTCCAGCCGCATCAGTTCCGGCACCTGCACACTGCCAAACTCGCACACGCGCCCGAGATCATTGCGGAGCAGATCAGTGATCATCACCAGCTCCGCGCGCTCCTTCTCGCTGGACTGCAGCTCATAGGCCAGCTGCGCATCACGCTGCGGATCGATGCTGCGCGGGCGTGTGCCCTTGATCGGCCGCGTTTGAATATGGTGGCCGCTGAGGCGCAGAAACCGTTCCGGGCTGGAGGAAGCAATTTGGAAATCACCCGCATCCAAATACGCCCCAAACGGCGCCGGACTGGCCGCATGCAGCGCCCGATGAAATTCCCAGCCCCCACCGGCCCACGGCACCGTGAAGCGTTGGGAGAGGTTTACCTGATAAATGTCGCCGGCGTGGATGTAGTCGAGCGCGCGGCGGATAGTGGTGGTGAAATTTTCGCGCGTGAAGTTTGAGGTTAGACGGACTCGCGGGCTCGTCCCTCCATTGGCGAGAAGGAGAAGGGGAGTGGGGGAGAGGGTGAGCTGTTCGTGCCACCAATCGGCCTGTTGGCGGGCGCGGGATTCATCGCGTGATCCATCGGCGGCGAGGCCGGTGGCGACTAGCCAGGTTTTGCCGAGGTGATGATCAAAAATCGCGAGGCTGTCGTAAAAGCCCACCGCGCAATCGGGCAGCTCGAGGTCGTTCACCGCGCGGGCGCGCAGACGGGGTTCGACAAAGTTTTTCAGGTCGTACCCCCAATACCCGAAACAACCACCCAACGGAAACGGCAGATCGATCTCATCAATCAACTCATACCGCGCCAGTAACTGCTCAAGCACATTCCACGGATTGCCGTACTGAACGGAAGTATGAGCCTGTGAGTCCGCGGGGCGAATCTCACACCGACTGCCCCAAGTGCGCAGCGTCAAAAACGGCCGTGCTACCACAAACGAATAGCGCGCCTGATCCGTCGCCTCGCCGTCACTGCGCAACAGCATCAGGCCGGGCACACCGCGCAGTTGCTCCGCCAGAGTCTCCGGCGTATGGCGCGTGCGGGCATGCTCGATCAGCGGACGCATTAGGCGAAGGCGGAAGGCGGCGTGGTTTGGTCGCCGGTCTTGGCGTGGAAATCGTTGATGATCTTCACGGCTTTGGCGGGGCTGTCGGTGATGGTCACCAGATCCGTATCCTCGGGGCTGATGTATTTACCACGCTTGAGCGTGCCGTTGGCCCACTTGAGCAGCCCGCTCCAGTAGCTGCGCCCAAAACAGATCAACGGAAACCGAGGCACCTTGCGCGTCTGCACCAGTGTGAGGATTTCAAAGAATTCATCCATCGTGCCAAACCCGCCGGGCATGTAGACAAACGCCGAGCTGTATTTGGCGAGGCACACTTTGCGAGCGAAAAAGTAGTGGAAATCCACCGAGATATTGGAGTACGGATTGCCGCATTGTTCGAAGGGCAGTTTGATATTCAGGCCCACGGATTTCCCGCCTCCCTCGGCCGCGCCCTTGTTGGCGGCTTCCATGATGCCGGGGCCGCCGCCGGTGATGACGGCATAATTATTTTCCGCCAAACGCCGGGAGAGATCGACAGTGGCTTTGTAATATTTATCGCGTGGCTTGGTGCGTGCGGAGCCAAACACAGTGACCGCCGGGCCAATGTGGGACATTTCATCAAAACCCTCCACGAATTCGGACATGATGCGGAATACGCGCCAAGGATCCTCGTGGACAAAACGGCTGGATTTTTTCGGGGAAGACTTTTTTCGCGCCATGAGGCGAGAGTAGGGCGACGACCGTTTGGGTCAATGCCGCGTTGCTGACAGGCCCTTTAACTGTTGCGACGCACCGGCTCGATGGATTTGGGGCGTTCCTTCACAAACAACCGAATCGGGCATCCTTCAAAGCCAAACGCACTGCGAAGCTGGCGGGTGACATACAGCTCGTATTGATCACTGCAGACGTGCGGGGCATTCACAAAAAGCGTAAAGGCGGGCGGAGAACCTTCCAGCTGCACGGCGTAGTAGAGCTTGAACCGTTTGCCGGTTTTGTTGGGCGGCTGGCGTTGATCAATGATGTCTTTCAACGTGCGGTTGATCAGCGGCGTGGGAATGCGCTGGCGCCATTGGTCATCCACATAGCGAATGGCTTCCAGCAGGCGGTCGAGCTGAAAGCCATCCACGGCGCTGGTGAAAATAACGGGGGCGTAATCGAGAAAGAAAAGCTGGTCCTGCACCCATTGGCCAAATTCGCCGAGGGTGGTCAGGCGTTTTTCGCGGTCATCACGATGCCGATCCTTTTTTCGGCGGTGCTCAATTTCATCTCGACGGGCGGTCTTGACTGCCTCGGTGGTGAGATCCCATTTATTGATCACCACGATGCAGGCGCGATGGTTCTTGGTGATAAGGTCCGCGATCTTTTTGTCCTGCTCCACAATGCCGGTTTCGGCATCAATCACCAGCACGGCAATATCGCAGCGCTCGATGGCGGCGGCTGTGCGGGTAACACTGAAATATTCGAGCGTGTCTTTGACCCGACTTTTTTTGCGCATGCCTGCGGTATCAATGAGGAGACACTCCTGCTGGCGGCCGTCGGTCTCGATGGTGAACGGTACATCCACTGCATCGCGGGTGGTGCCGGGGATATCGCTCACAATCACGCGATCGCTTTGGGTGAGCGCGTTGATGATGGAGGATTTGCCCACATTCGGCCGGCCCACAAATGCAAGCTTGAGCGGCTCGGATTCGGCGGCGGGCTCCTCCGTTCCGGTGGTCGCCGATTCATGGGGAAGATGCGAGAGCGCCCTAAGCATCATGGACTCCGTGCCGCGATCGTGCAGGGCGCTGACGGGGAAAATGTTGTCAAACCCGAGTTGGCTGAATTCCACCGCGTTTTCGGCGAGTAGATTGTTATCGGATTTGTTAACCGCGAGCAGGGTGGGTTTGCCGCTTTGACGAAGGTGTTGGGCGACCTCCAGGTCCAAAGGAACAATGCCCTCCTGCACGTTGACCACAAAAATAATCGCATCGGCCGCCTCAATGGCGACATTCACCTGATCCACCGTGGCAGTGGCGATCACATCCGTGGATTTCTCTCCCGGCACAAGCCCGATGCCGCCCGTATCCACGAGCGTAAATGGCCGGCCCTGCCACTCCACCTCGGCGGCCACGCGGTCCCGCGTCACACCCGCCATATCGTGCACAATGGCAATTCGCCGGCCGGCAATCCGGTTAAACAACGCGGATTTACCGACATTCGGGCGGCCCACAATGGCAAGAGTTCCGGGCATATAATCTTGAAAGAATGGTGTGTGTCGTGCGCCGGATCAGCTGAAAAATCGCCTTTTTTCCTCGGAAAGGCACAAAAATGGCGACCCCTACGGGACTCGAACCCGTGTTACCGGCGTGAAAGGCCGGTGTCCTAACCACTAGACGAAGGGGTCAACCGTGTCAGGGGCCGGAAATATACGAATGAAATCCGAATTGTCACGGGAAAAGTGCGTCCAATTCAAACCCACCCAATCGCAGGTTGACATACCAGCCGATCTTTGGCAGCTTATCTCAACACCCAGTTTTCTGATCCGGGCGACAGAACGTTTCTTCAGAGGGGTTCTCCACCCCCACCTCCTTGGCGTCTGTTGCCCGGATCACTTTTTTTCCTCCCGAAGATTGACGAGGCTGGCGCATTGGCTTAATTTCCGCCCTCCCGTCACGGGAACCGTGCGGGGGCGTAGCTCAATTGGTTAGAGCGCTGGCCTGTCACGCCAGAGGTCGCGGGTTCGAGTCCCGTCACTCCCGCCACTTTTTCTTTTCTGATCCTCCGTAGTTTCCGGATATCAGCTGCCGTGCAGCACTCGAAACCTGCTGTGTCTAACACAGATGCTGAGAGGACTGCTGTGATATTTCGTAAACCGCCCAGATACTTTGGTTACTAGACCTGGCGGATAACCGTTCTCCTATCGACAAAGGATTGCAGCGGCGCTTTGGGAAGGTGAATGGGGAAAAGCCTAGGTGGTCAGTCCAGAGTTTTTAAGGCTGTTACCATCCCCTTTACTTCTTTTGCACTTGTTACTTGAAGCCATGCGTCATAATAAATTCTTCTGTTAGGGCTTAAAGACAAGCGGGTTTGATTTACGGGGCGGAATCCATTTATTGGAAAACAGAATACTAAAAGAATGGGCATTCATTGGACACTTTGCGCAACTGGACTAAGGAGTTTCATGGCTCTTGTTGCCATTTTTTGTGCTCAACAATTCTGTAAGGCCTCTTCCCAATTGGGCCCAACTGCCCTATTGGAGCAGGCGACACGTGTGCTGGAGACCTACTGCATTTCTTGCCATGGCCGTGAAAAACAAAAGGCTAAAGTACGGCTAGACGCTTTGGAAACCATCGACGCGGTCGATCTACAGAAACTTTTCAGCAAAATCCAACAAGTGGTCCAACTAGGCGAAATGCCGCCAGAGGAGGAAAAACAGCCGTCAGAATCTGAAAAGAAAATTCTCAAGCAATGGCTGGATAGCCAACTCACAGGTAAGGCAGCGAAAGCGCTGGCAGAGAAATTAGAACGGTTTGAGTATGGCAATGTCGTCAACCACGAGGACCTGTTCTCCGGCGAGTACGCGGATCTACCGGGGTACTCTCATGACCGACGCTGGATGATCAGTGAGTTTATTTTCAACGAGAAGGTCAATCGCCTGCTCGATTACAAGCCGACGCGCACTATTTACGGTGCTTCCTATGAGGTCGGCGGTGACAGTGGCGTTCACTGGAGTCCCAAGACCGAGCGTGGCGACAAGTTCCGTCGGACAATTACTAATCCCTTTCTCCTGCCAGAAAAGGTCGGTGTCCGTTACTACGGAAAGGAAGCCCTGACGACCGGTCACCTGCTGACCATGGTTGGCAATGCCAAGCGGATCGCCGAGCATATGTCGTCTGAGTCGGTGATGAAGGTGAAGTACCCAGCGATGTATGCGTTGATGGCTGATGAGCTAAGGCACCGGGATACCCTGCGATCACGGGAGAATTTCCTCAAAACCGACGGATACTTGGAGCACATTTTGCAAGAAATCTATGGCGACAGGCACGAGATGCTTTTACCCAAACTTGTTCGTGTTGATATTCCTTTCCCAGGTATGCGGCCAAGAAAGTTTCCCGGAGAGAAAACGTATCGGATTCAACGTTCCGAGTTTATCAATGGACTCGACAAGCAAGATGTCGACGCGGTGTTTCGCGGCATAGTGACTTACAAAAAAACCCCTTACAAAGTCACCGAGAACACGGCCAAGATGGAAAAGGACGTAAAGGGCGAGCTCTGGGCTCCTTACCTCGACAACCAGCGAGCGGATCACGAAAGCATAATCTTGCAGGCCGAACGCGACTGGTTTGTTCAAGGTGTCACAACCCATCGTATTCAGAACCGCGTCGAGCTAATGAAGTTGTTCTGGGATCACTGGGACATGAAACTCATTTATAGCGAAGCCAAGAAGCGCGGCCGCGCACCAGCTTACGAGCCGCTAGAGCATGCTGAGATGCAAGTGATAGCCGCGACGATCCGGAAACATCGTGATAAGGGTGACCACTATCGGGCGATCATTGATAAATGCATGTCTGACTGGACTCATTCGTTCAAGAGAGAGCGTTCTTCGGGGGCTGGAGTAAGCGACGCTCTGGTTAATGAGATGATCGATGAGTTGTACTTAAGTGTTTTTGAGCGTGAGCCTAGCGAAGTGGAGCTTGCGGAAAACCGACAACTGCTCAAGCTGTTGATGGGCAACCTCGAGCGGCAACAGGCAATTGGCAAACTAGTTGAGTCGTTAATCTTGAATACCGAATTCGTATATCGTGATGAGTTTGGCGTAGGCGCTGCGGACGAATATGGCCGGCAGATGTTGTCACCCAGGAATGCGAGCTACGCCCTTGCCTACGCACTGACCGACTCTAGCCCGGACACTGAGCTAGCGAAGGCGGCACGGGAAGGTCGGCTCAAGACACGCGAGGATTACGAGCGGGAGGTTCGTCGGATGCTCAAACGTAGGGATCGATGGACGATCATCGATGAAGCTGTGCAGGCGGCCAACATCAACCCCAGCGTCACGGATCAGCCAATCCGCAAGCTTCGGTTCTTCCGCGATTTTTTCGGTTACCCAAAGGCTTTGAAGGTCTTCAAAGACGATAGCCGATTCGGCGCTGGTAGACATGAGCCAGCCGTCAGCAGATTGATCGAAGAGGCGGATATGTTGGTGGAGCACATCCTGGAAAAAGACAAAAACGTTTTTGAGGAGCTCCTCACAACCGACAAATTCTATGTCTTTCACAATGGTGATAATGCATCAATGAAAGCTGCTTCTGATGCGCTGAAAAGCATTTATGAAAGGTTCAAGGATACAGAATGGAAGGCGTGGGGGCCAGAGGATGTCGCTCCACACGAGGAATTCCTGAGAACCCACTGGGAGTTCCAGCGTGAGAAAAAGGGTGATCATCCTAAAATCCTACGGAAGCTCCAAAAGTTGATGGAAGGACTGGAACTTCATTTCAGCGAAGGTCAATCCGGTGCCCTGCCTTACATGAAGAACGGTATGGGATTCTGGTGGGGCGGCCCAGTGCTTGGCCGGAGCGGGCAACAGATGCGCGGCGAACAGGTTACGACCTATTGGAACCTTGACTGGCGAACCTGGGACTACCCTCCCAGCCAACCTGCAACCATCCCGAACCGCAAGGGTATCCTAACCCATCCCGCATGGCTGATTGCCCACGCACAAAACCTCGAGACCGATCCGATCCACCGCGGCAAGTGGATCCGCGAAAAGCTATTGGCTGGAACGATCCCTGATGTTCCCATCACCGTAGATGCCGTGATTCCTCCCGATCCACATAAGACCCTTCGACAACGCATGGAAAATCGCACTGGCGAATCCTATTGCTGGCGTTGTCACCAAAAAATGGATCCACTCGGCTTGACCTTCGAGAACTACGATGACTTCGGTCGTTACCGAACCATGGAAAATCTCGAGCACCCGGACAATCTGATTAAGGAGGCAAAGCGAGGAGAATTGAATTCCTTTGGCGCCTCACTAGCAATTTACAAGACCTTACCTGTGGATCCGCGTGGAGTGTTGGAAGGGACCGGTGACCCCAAGTTAGATGGCGAGGTCAAGGATGCGTTCGACTTGATTGACCGTCTGGCAAAATCCGCCAAAGTTCGCCAATCGATTATCCGCCATGCTTTCCGGTACTTTTTGGGACGTAATGAAACCCTTTCCGACTCCAAGACATTGATGGATGCGGAAAAAGCGTACCTCGAAAACGACGGCAGCTTCGATGAAGTGATCGTTTCTCTTTTAACCTCCGATTCCTTTATTTATCGTAAACCCAACACCAAGGAATAAGCTATGTTGATCAATCGCCGGGAACTCTTGAAGAAAACCGCGCTGGGCACCGCCAGTCTGGCACTCACCCCATCGTTCACCCACCTTGCAGCCGCGAATAGCAAGCGTTCGGATAGCGAAACTCCGCACCGATTCATCTTTGTCCGTAAATCTAACGGAAACCTACCGTCTCAATTCGGGCTCCCCTCATTTTCCTCAGAGGAATTAAAGAAACACAAGGAGAAGGAAGCCTTCGAATTGGACCTATCCAAACATGAGCTGCCCGACTGGCTGAAAGGATTGGACGAGCACAAGGCGAACATGACCATACTGCACGGCATATCCATGTGTGTCAGCGGAGGAGGGCATTACTCCTACTCCGGCTGCATGGGGGCGTTTAAGGCCGGACGCAACGTTTTGAGCAACATTAAGCGGGCAACAATCGACTTTGAACTCGCCAAACTTTTTCCTTCCCCTTTTGGACACGTGGAGATGTCCCTCGCGGTTCCTCATGGCCGTGAGATTCGGACAGGAATCGTCTCCGGTTACTCGGCGCCTGCACCGCAACAACGCAATTACTGCTATGCAGACCCGATGACCGCGTACAACGAACTGTTCAAGTCCGTGAACGATCCAGGTGCGGTCGTGTCCGATAACGCTTTGTTAGATTACCTGCGCGAAAAGGAATCCGGACGCCTTAACGGGCTCAACGGCGGTGAATATCGCAAGATTCAAAGCCAGGTGGACTCCTTGCAGTCCATCCGCAACCGAAACACAAAGGTCACAGCACTCGGGAACAAGATCAACCAACACCTCCCCAAAATCGACCCGGTCCATGCTGGAGGAGGACAGAATGCTACTCTGCCTCAGAAGCAGGCCGCATTCACCGACGTTATCATCGCCGCGCTGGCTGCCGGACTGACCAACGTCGTGACCTATACCATTGACGACCTTGGCACAAAGATTGCCTCCCTACCCGAGAACAAAGAAAAGACAAGTATCCACGCGGTCGGCCATGGCGGCGGGGATCCTGACGGCCGCGCCGCCTACATGCGCAATGCCATCAAGACTCATCACATGAGGCAGGTTCACACCTTAATCACTAAGCTTAAGTCCATTCCTGAAGGCAACGGCACCTTATTCGACAACACCACTATTATTTATATGCCCGAAACCGGAGCCGGTCACCACGGCCCTGACAATGAAGCGCCCATGGTTCTCTTGTCCGGCGTAAACTCTAAACTCGACCTCGCTGGCCGCTACATCCGTTTGCCCTTCCATGGTAAGGAAGGGCACAAGACCTTGAGCAATTGGTACACTACCTTACTAAACGCCTACGGTAACCCTATCGACCATTATGGTGACCTTGACCTCACTATGGAACGTAATCGTCTCAAGCAAACAGGAGCCATCGGCCAATTCATGAGAGCTAGTTGAATCGCCTCGGTACTGGCTATAATCGATAAGCCTTAACTGAACGGCCCCCAAGTCCCTAAAGAGGCCATGGTTACATTAAAGAACGCGTTACCGAATTGCCAAATCTTCGGTGCCTACTCCTCCCCGTGAAACTCCTTGAGAGCCTTGGCGAAACTTCAAAAGGGTTGGGCGGCTGAGGGCGTTAAGAGTGAACTACCCATTCGGCCATTGAGGGGAAACTATGAAGCCTCTTAATGTTTCCAGATAACCTGAGGTACACGGACAAACCTGAGCTACCAAAAGCGGACTTTCTTTTTTGTTAAAATGTAATCTGAGTAATTCTGTGAATTTTTTGCGAGGAAGAAGTCCATCACTTGAGAGTCTTAGTGTTGGAGCTAGCCAGTAGGGTTTGGTTAACACAGTCCATAATGCGGCTTCAGTTTCTTTAGGAAGTTCCTCTTCACCGTGACGTATCCAGAATCCTTTAAGGTGTTTTGAATTGAGGCTCGAAAGGCAATTGCTATTCGTCTCATAAGGTTTGCTATAAAAGAGGCATCCCTTAAAAAACGCCTGTCGACGGATCGAATCAATTCCATTAAGGGCACCCAGTTCGTGGTTTAGATTTTCCCGCGTGCTGCGAGGTAACTGAATATTTAATAATCGCGCCTTTTTTAAGGCTAGGTTGTCGGCAGCATTAGGGCCTATGTATTCTTGTTCGTCGCAATCAGGCGTCAGTTGAATGAAATATTTAACAGCAGTTTCCCAGTGGATAAGTTGATTGTTATGACTAAAGAGAAAATCGATCTCTCCCACAGTTCGTTTTCCTTTATGTATTTGCAGGTTGCTCGCAATGACCTCAAATTCAGTCAGGTGCTCAAGCCAATACTGTACTAGTATTTCAAAATATAGACCGACACGGTGGCTGGGGAATCGCTCTAGATAAGAGAGGAGATGCGTAGGGTTCTTTTCTAGTTCGTAAAGTTTGTCTAAGGCCTTATCAAATAATAATTCACAATCCCCTTCGGTGAAAACAGAGTGCTGAGGCACGTCGTCTTTTAGAATTGATGGGCTACACATGACCCAGGCCAAATCGCGGACTCGCGGATGTTTAAATGCCTCTAACATTGGAATCAATATTGCCAAACTACAAAAACCCAAATAAACTAGGAAGTAACTAACCTTCCCCGTGAAACTTCCCGAGTGTGTTGGTCTTTTCAGTTGGGAATGTTATGTTTACCCTAAACAGATGTCAGGACCTAGTAATGTTTTGGGTGAGAAGTTGGAATTGTGCTGTTCTGATCCGATGACCGGTTTTTACCGAAATGGAATGTGTGCTACAGGCCCCGATGATCATGGCTTACACACGGTTTGCGTCAGGGTGACAGCTGTGTTTCTAGAATTTTCCAGATCGAGAGGAAATGACCTTTCAACACCCGCCCCGCACTTTGATTTCCCGGGGTTGGTAGAAGGCGACAAATGGTGCTTATGCGTCACCCGCTGGAAAGAGGCATTGGATCACGGAGTGGCACCACAGGTTTATCTAGAAGCTACTCATATCAGTGCCCTAGAATATGTGGATTTGGAGGATTTACAATCTCATGCCGCAGAAGATGAGTCTTAGTGCCAAAATTGCCTCACTGTGGTTTGTGAGTAATGTTCTTAAGGGAGGCGGAGAAGTCCAAAAGAGCTGGATGGTTTAGAGAGGTGGTGAACATTTGAGAAGTTATTTACCCAGGCTGATGCGGTAAAATGCCTGTCCGGAATATCAGGAGACATGTTCTCGGTTCCCGGGAAAAATTTCACAAAACCGGCGCCAATTTTTCTTTAATGCGAATAGTTTTTTGCAAGCTACGGGTGGATGCTTCGTTGCCGATAAGAAAACTGTTCATCCAAAATACTTTAGAGTAAATCAAAGCTGTGACTTGGATGTACATTGCGTTGGGATGCGCTTGTGAGGGCGGTGGTGTTTTCAGATGGCTTGCGGTATAATGACGTCCTATGGATTACCAGCGTAGATTCGAGTATTGTTTTGATCTGGTGAAAGTAGATCAAGGTGTATATTTCGTGGAGTCCAATCAGGACAGTAACTTAAATGGAAAACTGATTGCTCAGGATGGGGATGGAGACTGGACAATCGACTGCGACTGGCGAGTGGAAAATGGTTATAGATTGGTGCAGCTTTCTCCGCACATTGGTTCCGAAGGGTTATATATCGCCATTTGGGAGCGCCCTGTTGGTCAATCCCGCCAGTGTCCTCCTGGTTGTGAGCCGCGACGAATACGCCAGGACGCTTGAGTGTCCTCGAAGGATATATTTACGCCCAAATAGGAGTACACACGGAGAATTCTCTGTGCAATATTCCTTAAACTCTAATCATCCTGCCACCGGCGTATCCATTCACGGGGATGCTTCTTATATACTCATTAATGCCCAGCCATCAAATATCACAGGTAATGTGATAGTGCGTAACTGACATCACATGTTGGCCTGTATTAATGCGAAATTGTCGTTTCTCCGCCTTACCAACTTCAACAAGCTTCAACACCTTCTTGTAAGTCCACGTCTCACTATAGCCGGCAGTCTGAGAAATCTGGCGGACTGTCATCCAGCCTTCAGGCACTTCTTCAGGCTCAACAATTATATCACTGCCTGGCACCCCGATCGATCCGCTTTCTGGATCGTTATTCGCCTTCCATTCGTTCTCTTTTTGATTGGCCATAAAATTAGCTCTTCGCCTGTGTCCAAGCATATATGATGTTCGGAATACTGACCAGCAGCCGACGCAGTCACTTCACTTTGAAAAGCTGCATTATTCCCGAAATTTTAACAGCCTGCGGCGTTTTCAAAGAGAGACCGGTATAGTAAATGTCCTATGAGTAGACAGAGATTTGAACACGCTTTTGATGCCTACCTTAGACCTTGGGTTTGATGGCGGTAAGTTTATTGGGTCCCATGCAGCGACGAGTTCATTGAGTTTTGGTTGCAGTTGGTACTCATACCCATCCAAAGTAAATCGTCTAAAATAAAAAGCCCTCCCGAAATGCACTCCGAGAGGGCTTTTCCCGCTAGCCTCATGACTTGCTAACAGTTGACTGCGTTAGCCCCTTTCTCAATCGCACATCAAATTCCAAACGCCAAATAAACCACATTTAGTATTGTTGGTGTTTCGTTAAGATGAAAACGCTTTTGCCCAAAAATGATTAGTATAATTAACTATTGAGCTTGATCATGATTATCATGAAATCGTTTCGGTTCCCCCAATTGGAATTCCATGGTCAACTAGAATCAACGGAAGGTTTGCCTATGTAAAATACTCATAATTGGTCTAATGAATCATAAGGTGATAAAGGAGCCTTCTCGGTAACGGGAAGGCTCTTTTCACGTTTGCTCAGAAATGTATGAATAAATTACCCATCGACAGAGGTTGATCCTGCCTGATTTGCACCAGGCTCGGCTGGATGCTCGGGCAAAGACTCCGGAAAATCTAACTCCGTATCGGCCTTCAGCCCGCGCAGGTTGGCCGGTAAGAATGATCCGACTAACGCTGCTGCGCTTTGAACCACTTGGCGTCGTGGGTTTGCAGGAGGGCGACCAGGAGCGACTGGCATTCCTTGGCGGAGCCATCCAGATTGCGCCGAACCCAAAAGCCTAGGGCGACATTGCCCTCATACCAGTCGCCCCACTTTTCCATGCGATCGGCTTCCGGGCGGAAGAAATCCTGCAACCACATGCCGGCCTTGCCTTTCGAGGCCAATTGATCGAGATAGCCTTCACGGGCCTTGGTGGCGCGTTGGGGGTTGGCTTGGAGGGTTTGATGGGCCCAGAAATAATTACGGGCCAGTTGCCTTAAGTGTTGATCATAAACCGGTTGAAGCTCCTTTCGCAATTGGGCATTGTGCTGTCCGGGAATGCCGTGTTGCGTGGCCCATTTTAGAAAAGCCGGGTTGTAATGGCCGAAATCCTCCCTGGCATTGAGATGGAGTTGGCCGTTTTGATGCGGGCCAAGGCGAAAGATTTTATGGCCAGAGAGTTTTTCCAATTGCGCCAGGTTCAGCGCGAACTGCGCCTTGGCATAGAGCCCACGGACACCGCGATTGGGCAGCCACGTATCCAGCTTTCGGTAGGCCTCCTTGGGGGTGCTCTTGGCCAAAGCGGGCAATTGCCGCCACAACGCCAACACTTCCTTGGGCGACCCTTCGGCGGCTTGGAGCATCATTGGGAGAAGAACAAGCCAGATGCAACGCATGGCGCAACGTGGCAGAACTTTGGCCTCAAACACAGGGAGAGTTATTGACGCTCTGAGCGGGGTGCGATTTTCTAGCCCGGCTGTGGATTCAAAAATTGAACATCGTGTGCAACGGAAGCTGGATGCCTTGTGCAGGGTGGTGCAGGAGCGGTTTGAGGTGGTGATGCGGCCTGAGGTGGCTTGGGATTTGCGCGGGCAGGCGGCGGGGCAGGCAAACGGGCGACGGAACTTGATCCGTTTCAACCGGGGATTGGCCGAGCGTTATCCGGAGGAGTTTGTGGCGCAAACGGTGCCGCATGAGCTGGCGCATTTGGTGGCGTTTCAACAATTCGGGGCGCGCATTCGGCCTCACGGGCGCGAGTGGCAGGCGGTGATGGTGATGTTGGGTGCGGAACCGTGCCGGACCCATCGCTACAAAGTAACGCCGGCCCGGAAATTGAAGCGGTTTGCCTATCAATGTCATTGCCCGGATTCGGAGTATCAGCTCACCGCCATTCGACACAACCGCATTCAGCGGGGGCATGTGTATGTTTGCAAACGCTGCCTTCAACCGTTGGAGCCGAAGGCGGCGGCTCATTGATCCTCGGAGCCGCGGCGGTCTTGGGCGCGTTTGCGGGCCGCGGAAAGGGCATCGAAGGTGTTGCCGGTGTCGGAGAGATTGGGCGGGATCACTGGCGGTTGAGTACTGTCTTCCTCCAGCATGGGCGGTGCGACCACGGGTGGGATATTGGATTCCCCGTCGGCCCGTCGACGTTTGCGTTTGGGAGCGCGAAAGGTTTTGGGCTCGTCGGCAGTAGTGCCGGCTGTGCCGAATTGGGTGACGGCGGCGCGCGGGCGAGGAGTGGAACGGCCCTCGGCGGTTTCTTCTGGCGTTGCCGCGGTGCGTCGGCGTAATTCAAAAAAGCCGGTACGGCGTTGGAACACTTCGAGCAGGAACAGGATCAAGCCGGCCAACACGAGCCACAGGGAAAGGGGAACGTATCGCGGTTGGCGGGGAATGGATGTCCAGATATCCGCCAGATTCAGGCGTTCTCGGCCGCCGGTGGTTTTGCTGAGGGCCGCGAGCGCTTTGCGTCCGCGGTCGGGTTGGTCCGGTGCAAACTCCGGCGAATACGGCAGGCACACCGGCGGCAGACTTTGGCTGAGCGGCACGCCGGTTTGCGAGGTGAGGCTGGCCACGGCCCGTACGGTTTCCTCGCCTTCCAGAGGAATGGCGGCTTCGAGTAGGTCCGCGGTTTTCCAATTAAGCGTGCGGATCTCTTTGCGGAGAGGTCGGCCGGAGGTTTCGCGCAGGAGCTTGAGGCGCGGGGCCTGGGTAAACACTTCGCCCTGTCGAGTGGGATCCAAATGAAGCTGCATATAGCAAATGCCTTCGCGGATATCCTGAGTGAGCAGCATGCGGTCGGGCAACTGGCTTTGCTGGCCGGCGGCCCAACCGGAGAGCGTGGCGTAGAAATCCCCAGCTTGCGGCCATTGTGCAAAGTCTCCGGCATAAGTGCCATCGGCTTCGCCGGTGTAACAGGCCACACGCCCGTTGCCCGCTTGCCAAAAGGCCACGATCGGCGCGCGGTATTCATCACGCGTGAGTAGGCCCACACTGGCGGCATCGCGCAGGTAGGTGAGATTGTAGCCGCCGACCGGTGGCGGTTGCCACGAGGCGGGGGCGCCCAAGGTGCTGAGCGCGCCGGCCAGTTCGAGGGCGGCGGGTTCCTTGATGAAGGTATTGCGCGCCACGGCAAAGGTGTCCTGCGCGAAGATGCGGGGAATCTCCTTAGGGCGATCGGTGAAATAGATGTTGCCCTCACCGCGCTTGGCGATGTCTTCCAACAGTTTGGCATCCACATCGCTGGGCGTGCCGAGGCCAATGACACTGATAGAGATGCCAGCTTTGCGCATGGTGTCGATGAGGCGTTTGTAATCGCCGGGTTCCTCTGAATCCTGCGCATCGGAAAACAGGATGATATGCCGGTTGGCCGCCGAGGCTTTCATCAACATTTGCGAGGCGGCCTTCAGTGCCTCGTACACGTAGATGCCGCCGCCCATGGATTCGATCTTGAGAATTTTATTTCGGAAGAGGGCGTTTTGCTGGCGCTCAGCCGAGGCAAGATCCAGCACCGTATGCGGGGCACTATCCACGGCGATCACGCCGAATTCGTCGGTGGCGGACAATAAATCGAGCACCTGTACGGTGCCGATGTTGGCGAGGTCCATTTTCGTTTTACCACCGGCCACCGGCATGCTCATGGAACCGGAACGATCGAGCACCACCACAATGGCCGTCTGCAGCTTGCGGATTTCATTACGGCGCTCCATGGAAACGGGCAGGAGTTTTTCCAAAGGCGAACCGTAGTAGCCGCCCGGGGCATAGGATTTTTCGCCGCCGGTCACCATGAGCCCCGCGCCGGTGTCTTCCACCCAGGCGGCCAGAGTTTCCATGCCGTCCTGACCGATCTCGCCGGCCATCACATTTTCTAACACCACCGCGGACCAGCGAGATAAATCGGCCAATGTCCATGGGCACTGATGCGGCTTGCGCGCGACGAGCGTCATGCCGCCTTTCACCATCAATTGCGCCAGCCCGGATTCCGCGCCGAAGTGGGATACTAATAATAGCGGTTTGCGCCCGCGGACTTCCACCAGTGCGCGGGCGGTATTGTTTTCCGGGAACGCATCGCCCAGAGCAGTGAGGGTGGCAGTGGCGTTGGCATCAGCGTCAGGTGGGCGCAGGGTGAGACGGTAGGCGGCGTTACCGGACAGTTTGGCGCGATCACGAAAGAGCAGGCGCGAAAGGCCGCGCGGCACGGCGCGTTCGCCGGCGGATAATTCCTCGCCGTGTTTGGTGAGGGTGTAGCCGATCACCTGTTCGCGCGGCGAATGTATCCACCCGCTGATCATAAAGGCCTGACCGGGCAATACCTGGGCGGGCACCTGTAGATCATGCACAGCAAGGTCCTCGGCGCGTGGTCGGCTGAGCCAGCGATGATCAATACCAATGCCGCGGCCGGCGGCGCGCGCGGTCACAGCGTTGGGATCGCGGCCGGTCCAATGGCCATCGGATACCACCAGAATTCGGCCGGGATGCGTCGGCGGGATGAGGGACAAGGCGGCCTCCAAGCCATCGTTCAGTCGGGAATGTTGCTGGTCGGCGGGGGATTGGAGGGTTTCTGTAGCTTGATCGCTTGGTTCCTGCTCGATAATGGTGCGGTCGCCAAAGCTCACCACGGCCAATCGGTCTTCGGAGCCCATTTCGCCATGGAGCGATTTCAGGACTTCCAACTGATCATCGGCGGCCTTGGGGGGCATGGATTCGCTGCGATCGATCAGGACCACCACCGTGCCCTGTTGATCCTTCAACTTCATGGCCGGCTGGGCCATGGCCAGGACCAAGAGGAGGATGATGATAAACCGCACGAGGTTAAGGCCCCGCGTAGGCAGTCGCCACAGGTACATTGCGGCGGCTAGAGGCAGTAGGAGTAATAGCCAGATGGGTGAAAAGAAAATCATACGCGCCCTCCCTGGCGGGCAATGCAAGCTAAGTGCCAAACCATGATCGTCAGCGCGAGCAGCACGAGGTAGGGCAGGATACTGGCGTACTCGAGGCGGATTTCATTTTCCGTGCCCCATTTTCCCCAGTCGCCGGAAACGGCCTGGGCGAGATTGGATTCCTCGCCGGCCAGGAAATTAACGGCAAATGTTTCGCTCATCCGATTGGTGCCCGAGCCGGAGTGCACCTCGTACACGCCGGGCAGGTTTACGGGCAGGCGGATTTCGGTGCCGGGAGCCTGGAGCGTTTGTTGTGTACCATCCGGTTTCTGAATGACCACCTCGTCATTGGCAGGGCGGTAGGCGATGTCGGTACCCAATCGGTGATTGGCCTCGCGTAAACCGGGTTTAGCTTGTGCCCGCCAATCGAGCAGATTCCAAAACAAAGCCGGCCAATGTTGCGTGGTGTGGAGCGTGGAATGATTGGGAACATAGCGCAGCGTAAGTTGCTGGCGGCCATCGAGCTCCGGGCGGTGCGTGAGCAGGGGAACATTGCCCGCGGTGATCACGGGGCGATAACTGGGCGCGTCGGTGGCGCCGGGATGTCCGCCCCACACAATGCCCGGCAGGGAAAGTCCGCGCGTGAGCGGGTGATTGGCATCCATCACAAAGGGGCCGGTAAACCGCTCGGGTTTCTCCGGGGCCAGCAACCAGCGCAGGCCCCAGGCTTCCTTGCCGGCGGGCACGGAGTCGGACTGATGTACCACCAGCTCCGGTGGATCTTCATCGAGAGCGCGCAAGCCGGTTGCGGCTAGGCTGTCGGCCACCAATCCGTGCAGTTCCTCATCTTCAATTGCAATCCGCACCCGCACGCGCGGCCGGGTGGCGGGCACAAGGTGCACCTCATTATCGCCGGCAAGGGCATCGGGCCCGAGCGTGGCCTGTAATTTGGGTGTATGCGCGGCAATTGGAAACGTCAGCCGATGTGTCTTGTTCGTGGCCAACGTGAGCGTTTCCTGGTGCAACACATTGGTGCCGGCGACTACACGTAGGGTGTTGGTGCCGGTGAGGGCGGAAGGATTGGCGATCTCCAGCAACACGCGATCTTCGGCTCCATGCACAGACCGGGCGGCATTGATGAAGGCAAAATTAATGCGGGGCTGGCCGAGGGCGACCCAGCGTAAATGCCCTTGGCCGGGCGAGCGAGCGGGGGCTTCATCGGTGAGTACCAGCAGATCGGCCTCCTGATGCCCCATGGCGCGGGCCAGACCGAGGGCGGCATTAAGGCGGGCTTGAGGGGCCTGACAGGTCCATTGCTCAAACTGGTCCTCCAGCTCGCGTAAGTGCCGGGCTTTATCACCCAGTAGACGTGGCGTGGTGCCGGCAGCAATCAATTGAAACGACCGAAAGCGGCGTTCTTTGGTGAGTTCCTCGAGCTTCTCAATCGCCCGATCACGTGGGCGTTCGCCTTCCGGGCCGGCGAGCATGGATTGGGAATCATCCAGCACCACGATCAACGGCCGCGTGGTGTGGGGCACCTGCCAACGCGGTCCGGTGGCGGCCAGCACCAGCAGGGCGAGAATCAGTAACTCGAGAAAGAACACCATGGGCCATTGGGGTTTCTCCACACGCCGGCCGCCTTCGCGCGATTCCCGGTGCAATTGCCAGAGCAACAGGCTGGAAACCTGTTGGCGCCGGAAGCGGTGGCGCAAAAAATAAATGGCCACCAGCGCCGGCAAGGTGAGAGCCGCGATCCATGCTAGGGGATAGGTGAAGGCGGGCATTAGGCGGGCTCCAGAGTGCGGCATTCCTCAAGGCTGCGCAGAGAGCCTTGGAGGTTGTCGGCAATGAGGGTGACGAGTTCGGCTCCGGTTTGTTGGGCGGCGTGATCCCAGCTTTGTTGCAGACGTTGAATTGTTTTGCGGTATTGCTCCTGAATGGTGGTGTCGATGTACAGGGACAAGGTCTCGCCTGTTTCGCTGTCTTCCAACTGCACGTTGCCGGGTTTGGGCGGTTCGAGGTCGGATGGCGCGAGCAATTGCACGAGGGTCACGGCGGCGGCGCCCTCGGTAAGCTTGCGCAGGGTGGGCAAGGGGTCGCCGGGCCAAAAGAGATCGCTAATGACAATACGGATTCCCTG
>Ga0208624_1000581_pt1 | contig 18615 bp, 21 predicted proteins | sample Knorr_S23_td_DCM_FD_185607 | JGI IMG/M metagenome (GOLD analysis project Ga0208624, IMG submission 185607) | Marine microbial communities from Southern Atlantic Ocean transect - Knorr_S23_td_DCM_ad_71m_LV_A (SPAdes) (version 2) | ecosystem: Environmental > Aquatic > Marine > Oceanic | place...
TTCCTCGGGCGGGTTTGATGGTAATTTTTCCTCAGCATTTTCTGATATATTTAACGATTTTTTTGGTGACTTTTCATCGACGTCAAGGTCTCAAGAAACCTCGAATCGAGGTTCTGACTTAAGATACAACATGGAAATAACTCTCGAAGATGCATACCGTGGAAAATCTGACACCATCAATGTCCCGATGAATTCCGTTTGTACAAACTGTAACGGTAATGGCAGTGAAAAAGGAGAAGCGCCGATTGTTTGTCCGAATTGTCAGGGATCAGGTAAAACCCGGGCGAGCCAAGGTTTTTTTACAATAGAGAGAACCTGCACATCTTGCCAAGGTAGAGGGCAGATTATTGTAAATCCATGTAAATCATGTAGTGGCGAAGGAAGAGTAAAAAAACCTAAGAAATTAAATGTAAATATCCCAGCTGGTGTTGAAGATGGTAATAGGATCAGACTTAGTGGGCAAGGAGAGGCTGGAATTAGGGGTGGTAGAACCGGAGATTTATATATATTTGTTTCAATCAAACCCCACAAGCTCTTTCAAAGGGATGCGGCGGATCTATACCTAAATATTCCTGTATCAATGGTAAAAGCTACCCTAGGTGGTCAGATTGATATTCCAACAATTGATGGCGGAAAGCTTAGCGTTAGCTTACCCGAAGGCTCCCAGAATAATAAACATTTAAGATTAAGGGGTAAGGGTATGCCGATTATTAGAAGAAATAATTTTGGGGACCTTCACTTGCAAATTACTGTAGAAACACCAATTAATCTAACAAAAAAACAAAAAGAATTACTTGCTGAATTCGAAAAAATATCAAATGAAAAAACAAACCCTCTCAGCAGCAGTTTTTTTAAAAAATTTAGAGATTTTTTTTAGAGATTTTTTGCATTAAAAGATATTTCATCGTAAGATGATGACATAATTATAATTAACAATAATATGGTTCTATCATGAAAGTGATAATTGCAGGTGCAGCGGGAAGAATGGGTCGTGAGTTATTAAAATATGCCCATCAAAACGCTGATATTGATATAATTGGAGCATCAGAAGAGTCCAGTTCAGATTGGGTTGGTAAGGATATTGGTGAAGTAATTGGTGAAGCTAATATGAATATCAAAATTGTTTCTGACATTTTAGAACTTATTAAATCTGCTGACGTTATTATCGACTTTACCAATCCGGAGACAACACTTGCAAATGCTGTACTAGCCGCACAGGCCAGAATCTCTCATATAATCGGTACGACCGGTTTTCAAAATGAAGAAATTGAGAGTTTAAAGAAAGCAGGAAATCACGCAGTTCTTGTTCAATCCGGCAATATGAGCCTCGGCATAAATATACTATCTCAAATGACTGAAAAAATTGCTAGAACATTATCAGATTTTGATATTGAAATTACTGAAATACATCATAATCAAAAAGTAGACGCACCCTCCGGAACAGCATTAATACTTGGAGAGTCAGCGGCAAAAGGAAGATCATTAAATTTAGAAAATAATGCTGTTTATGAAAGACATGGGAATACTGGTCGCAGAGATAAAAATACCATCGGCTTTTCATCAATCAGGGGTGGAAATATTGTTGGTGAACATTCTGTTATATTTGCCGGTGACAGCGAGGTGATAACGTTATCTCATTCAGCCTTGAGTCGGAAAATTTTTGTCAAAGGGGCAATGTTAGCTGCAAGATGGTCGCTAGGCAAGGACCCCGGTTATTACAGTATGGATGATGTTCTGAATATAGAAAAATAGGAAATTTCATGTCAAAATTGATTATATTAAGACACGGTGAAAGCGAGTGGAACAAATTAAACCTGTTTACGGGATGGGAAGATGTGAGTCTTACTGATCAGGGTAAAATAGAAGCGAAATTAGCTGCATTTGCGATCCAAAATTTAAAAGTTGATGTTAATCACGCCTATACGAGTGCCCTTAAGAGAGCCAGTAAGACACTAGAAATTGTTCTTTATGTATTAAAAAAAAATATCCCTATAATATCAGACAAAGCGTTAAATGAGAGAAACTATGGCAGCTTAACTGGCATGAACAAAGATGATGCTCGAAATAAATGGGGTGATGAACAGGTTAAGTTATGGAGACGTTCCTATGATATTGCCCCAGAAAATGGGGAGAGTCTGAAAGATACATGTAACCGCACTATCCCATACTTCAAGAAAAATATACTTCCCAAACTACATGATGGTGAAAATGTCATTATTACCGCTCACGGTAACTCACTCAGATCCATAATAATGCATGTGGAGGGTTTAAGTGAAGAAGCAATTGTGAATGTCGAAATAACAACTGGGATCCCAATTGTTTATGAATATGAAAATAAGAAAGTAATCAAAAAAACTGAGTTATTTGTAAAAAGATATTAGAAACAAAATCATATTATGAATGTGCTTTTTATTGGTAATGCAATTATCGATGTAATCTCTCATCTGGATGAGATAGAACAAGTTGACCCTAATTTTATTGGTAAAATGCAAATTGTGTCCCAAAATGAGATTAATTATAAAATCAAGCTTCTATCAAATAAAAAGATAGTTCCGGGTGGGAGTGCAAATAATAGTGCATGCGGCTTATCAATGCTCGAGGAAGAAGTATCTTTTATTGGAAAAATTGGCAATGACCACTATGGGCAAATCTACCTTGAACAGAATAAAGAGCGTCATGTAGAAACAGGCCTGATGATAGTCGATAATAAATCTACAACAGGACTTTCACTTGTTTATGTAACACCAGACGGTGAAAGAACTATGAATACTTTTCCAGGAGCATCAGAAGAGCTTGATACATCAGATATACCAAAAACTGCCTTTAGTGGGATTTCTGGTGTTTTTATAGAAGGGTACCTATTATACTCGCCATGTGGACTCGAACTTATATCCAAGTCAATCAGCAATGCCAAAATAAGTACTGGCTTTACAGCAATTTCTCTATCAGATGTGGATTGTGTTGATAGATATAGAGATGAATTTTTAAATCTAATAAAGTCCCATCAAATTAATCTTATTTTTGGTAATAAAATGGAGATGATGAGTCTTTTGGAGGTCAAGAAAGAAATAGATCTTATAAAAAGAATGAAAGAGCTTTCAGGGTTTGTAGAAAGATTAGTCATGACATCGGGAAAGAATGGTTCAGTGTCCATCGAAAAGGGTGTGCTTATTAATGCCTCAACAAAAGATGTAAAAGATTGCATAGATACAACAGGGGCTGGTGATTTATTTGTCTCCGGGTATCTGAAGGCATACCTAAATAAATCTAGTCCAATTGACTGTTTGAAAGCTGGTAACTTTGTTGCTTCAAAAATTTTAAAGAGAGATGGCGGTAAATTAGCACTTTCTGATTACAGAGAGATAAAAAATAATATCCAGAGATATATCTTATAGCTTTCTCAATGAAATTTGATTTACAGAATGATTTTCTGACTTTCTAAGTATTAAGTTAGCTCTTTGCCTAGTTGGTAAAATATTTTCTATCAAATTCACGTAATTTATTTTTTCCCAGAGTGATGTTGCTACATTAGCTGCTTCTTCATCTGATAAATATGAATATTTATTAAAATATGATTTTTCCTCCCTAAAAGCAGTTGACTTCAGTTTTAAAAATCTCTGAATGTACCAATTTTTTATATTCTTTTCATCTGCATCAACAAATATTGAAAAATCAAAAAAATCGGATACATATGGAATGGCGTTGCCATCTCTTGGTAGCGGGGCAGGTTGGAGCACATTTAAGCCCTCGATAATAAGTATATCGGGTTTATTTACGTTAATAAATTCACCGGGAACATTATCATAGAGCAAATGCGAATAAACAGGTGCTTTAACATTTGATTTTCCGGATTTAACCGAATTTAAAAAATCAAGTAATAGTGTTAGGTTGTAGCTCTCAGGAAATCCCTTACGCTCCATTAAAGATCTCTTTTCAAGATTGTTATTACTCATCAAAAAACCATCTGTATTGACAAGTGATACAGTTATATTATCTGACCATTTAGATAATAATGCTTGAAGAATTCTTGACGTTGTGCTTTTTCCAACAGCAACAGAGCCTCCAATACCAATGATAAATGGTACTTTAAAATTTTTTTTTCCTAAAAATAAATTAGTTGCTTCAAATAATTTTTCCGTACCAGATATATATAAATTTAAGAGTCGAGAAATTGGTAAATACACATCTCTTACCTCATCTATTGACATAGGTTCATTTAAGCCCCTAAGCTCTATTATTTCATTTTCAGTTAGATTTAAAGTGGCGCCAAAACCCAAATCAGCCCATTCTTCTTTTGAAAAAATTATATAAGGTGAATTTAGATTTTTTGATTGAGGCATGTGATAAAATTACTATCTTCTAGATTTTTTTTCTTCATGACCTGATATACCTCTTCTTCGCATAAGTTCGCCACACACATCGTCAATACTTAAATTACCTTGCTCAAGCAATACCATTAAGTGATAAATCAGGTCTGCAGACTCTTTTTTAAGGTTTTCTTTGTCCTTTGACAGCGCTGCAATTATTACTTCAGACGCTTCTTCACCGATTTTTTTAGATAAATACTCAATGTCACCGATTAGTTTTGCAGTATATGAAAATTCGGCATCCTTAAAAGCGTTATTCTTTATTGTTTCCGTAAGCTTTTCTAAATAATCTATATTTTTCATTGAGTTTTCAGACATAAATCCCCCTATCTAACATTGATGCCTCGTTCCTTCATATATTGCTTGGCCTCATTAATTGTGTATTCCCCAAAATGAAAAATGGATGCCGCTAAAACAGCGTCGGCATGCCCCAACTTTATACCATCAACTAAGTGTTGTAGGTTGCCAACTCCGCCGCTTGCAATAACAGGAACATTCACAATATCTGTAATTTTTTTAATGAGTATATTGTCAAATCCAGATCTTGTTCCATCTTTATCCATTGATGTGATTAAGAGCTCACCCGCACCCAATGATACAATTCTTTCAACATAATGCAACACATCAATCTCAGTATTAATTCTGCCTCCATGAGTATAAACTTCCCACTTATTCTGTGCATCATTTTTTTTTGCGTCTACAGCAACCACTATACATTGCGAGCCATACTTGTCTGCAGCGTATCGTACAAAATTATTATCTTTAACTGCTGCTGAATTTATCGACACTTTATCGGCTCCAGATAGCAATAATGTTCGTATATGTTCTATTTTACTTACTCCACCACCAACAGTTAATGGCATAAAACATACCTCAGCAGTCTGTCTAACAATGTCATAGATCGTGTCTCTATTCTCATGGCTTGCAGTAATATCTAAAAAACATACTTCATCAGCACCTTGCTCATCATAGATTTTAGCGACTTCAACCGGGTCTCCTGCATCTCTTAGATTTACAAAATTTGTGCCTTTTACTACTCGCCCATTGTTGACATCCAAGCATGGTATTATTCTCGACTTTAACAATTATAAACCCTCACTATTAATAATTTTAAGGGCTTCTATCGGATCAATTTTTTTTTCGTATAGCGCTTTACCGATTATTGCACCTTTAAAAATCGAATTCTCATTTGTCTTTAATTTTTTAATATCTTCAATAGAGTTTAAGCCCCCACTTAATATCACCGATATATTAGTTGCCATGGCTAACTTTTTGGAACCCCTAAAATTTAATCCCTCGAGCATCCCATCCCTATTTATATCTGTATGTAGGATCGAGTCAATTTCAGTGTTCTCATACTCCTTAATTAAATCTAAAATATTAACCTCCGTTTGCCTCTTCCACCCCTCTATGCATATAAATTCATCTTTGCTATCAAGCGCTAAAACAATTTTTTGGGGGTATTTATTTGCGACTTTCTTCACCAAACTAATATTAGTAATGCTCATAGTGCCTAGAACTAATTTTTCAGCTCCGAGTGATAACCAATGGTCAATCACCTCCATTGTTCTAATCCCACCACCAAGCTGAACCTTTAAATTTGTTTTTTTTATTATTTCCTCAATTATAGGTTTGTTTTTACTTTTACCATTTACGGCGGCATCAAGATCAACAATGTGAACCCAATCAAAGCCCATTTCTTGGAATTTTATTGCTTGTGAAAGTGGATTACTATTATAAATCTTTGAGTCTCGCATTTCTCCAAGTCGAAGCCGGACACATTCACCATTTTTAATATCAATAGCTGGAAATAAAATCATCAGGGACTCCAATTTATAAAATTTTTAATAAATTTCAGACCTATTTTCTGGCTTTTCTCAGGATGGAATTGACATCCAATGATATTGTCTTTGCCAATTACAGCAGTAATTTCACTGCCATAGTCACAGATACCTAATAAATCTTCCATTTTTTTTACTTGAAAATAATAAGAATGAACAAAATATACTATTGTTTCTCCTTTATTCTCTAATCCATTAAAAATGCTGTGAGCTCTATTAAATTTAATAGTATTCCAACCCATGTGAGGAATTTTAAGCCCTGCTGTGGTTGGTATTTTGTCAACTACCCCCGGAATCCATCCAAAACCTGGCGTCGTTTCGCCCTCAAACCCAATATCAGCAAGTAATTGCATCCCAACGCAAATCCCTAGAAAAGGAGCTCCCTCATCTAAAATCTTTTTTTCTAGGGTCGGAACCAGACCGTCTATGTTAACGAGTCCAGCTTTACAATCTTTAAATGCTCCAACTCCAGGAAGCACAACACGATCACAGAGCTTTATATCGGCAGCATTGTGTATGCGCAGAATTTTTATCTCTTTTTTGAGATCTTTTGCGACGTTTTCGAAGGCTTTTGTTGCAGAATGGATATTTCCTGATCCATAATCAATAATGCCAATTATTTCCATACCTTTCACACAAAGCTATTAAAATATATTAAGAATTGCCTCTTCATCACCGCTACCAGTTCCGGATTTATTTTGAGTGGAATTATCGTTTAGTATGACTTCATTTTCTTTGTTGTTTCTGTATGTATTGTAAGCACTAATTTGACTTTCTGAAGTAACAATCATCTCTAACTTATAATCTCTTAAATTCAACAGCCATTCTCTTATAAGATTAGACTGAAACCCGAAAAAAAGATGAATGAATATGATACCAAATATCATGATTGTAGATCCAATATAAATAGAGATAGCATATAATAGGAATATTGTTGCAATATAAAAAGGAACTAAAAAGAAATTTTTATTCAATAAAAACCACAATGGTGGACAAATTAACGCTGTGTATGAGATTTTATCCCGATAAATCAAAATATGCTCGTTGTTATCGTCAAAACCCCTTTTTTTTGTATATATTTCAAATAAGGCCATAATGAAAAAATAAATTATAGAATCCCTTTTGTAGTTGGAATTGAACCTGATGTAAGTGGATCAATTGCAATTGCTTCTCTAATGCATCTAGCAAGACCCTTATAACAAGACTCTATGATGTGATGCGCGTTACTCCCATGCAAGTTCTCTATGTGTAATGTCATGTCGCTATTATGTGCAAATGCGTAGAACCACTCCTTAAAAAGCTCTGAGTCCATTTCACCAATCTTTGGTGATTTTAGATTCACCGCCCACCTCAGATAAGGTCTACCTGAAATATCTAATGAAATTTGAGTTAAGGCTTCATCCATTGGAATGATTATGTGCGAAAATCTTCTTATTCCTGCTTTGTCTCCCAGAGCCTCCTTTATTGCCGTTCCCATTACGATCCCAATATCTTCTGTGGTGTGATGCATATCAATATGCAAGTCTCCTTCAGCTTTCAGTTCAATATCAAGTAAGCCGTGTCTTGCCACCTGCTCTAACATGTGATCAAGGAACCCAATTCCTGTATTAATCTTTGATTTGCCGGTGCCATCTAATAGCAATTTACAGGAAATACTTGTTTCTTTTGTTTTTCTCTCTACAAGAGCTTCCCTTTTCTTGTTATCACCCATTATCAATTTCCATTGGTTAAAATCTTGAATATATATATCACAATCGACATATATATTATAATAAACATATTATTAATATATGTTAAATATGACAAATGTAGTCATGTGACTAGAATTATAGGGATTAAATGATCGAGCATAATGAAAAAAATATGGTTGGTACAACTATCATCATGGTACGAAAAGGTGATAGTGTTGTGATTGCAGGTGATGGCCAAGTTAGCTTGGGGCAAACAATTATCAAAAATAATGCAAAGAAGGTAAGAAGGCTTGGCCCTGGGCAAGAAGTTATTGCTGGTTTCGCCGGCTCAACAGCGGATGCCCTTACTTTATTTGATAGATTAGAAGCAAAACTCGAGCAATACCCAACCCAGCTAACAAGAGCTGCTGTTGAATTAGCTAAAGACTGGAGACTTGATAGATATCTACGTAGGCTAGAGGCGATGATGTTAGTAGCTGATAATGATTGTAGCTTCGTACTGACGGGTAATGGAGATGTACTTGAACCTGAAGACGGCGTGATTGCGATAGGATCAGGTGGGAATTACGCTTTAGCAGCAGCAAAAGCATTATTTAACACTGATGTAAGTGCACAAGAAATTGCAGAAAAATCTATGAAAATAGCATCAGAAATTTGTGTCTATACAAATGATAATTTGATTATTGAAAGCATCAAGATAAAGGAGTGATATGTCAGACTTTTCGCCACGAGAAATTGTATCCGAGCTAGATAGATTTATTATTGGTCAAAATAAGGCAAAGAGAGCGTGCGCAATAGCTCTACGAAACCAATGGCGTCGCCAACAATTAACCGGTCCATTAAAAGATGAGATATTACCTAAAAATATACTCATGATAGGGCCAACAGGCGTTGGTAAGACAGAAATTTCACGAAGGCTTGCAAAATTGGCTGATGCGCCATTTATAAAGGTTGAAGCCACAAAATTTACTGAAGTTGGCTATGTTGGGCGTGACGTTGAACAAATTATACGTGATTTAGTTGAAACGGCCATAGCAATGATAAAAGAGAAAAAACGAAAAGAAGTTGAAGCTAAAGCACACCTATTATCAGAGGAAAGAGTTATCAACGCCCTTGTTGGCGAGAATGCATCAGAGTCAACTAAAGAGTCATTTAGAAAAAAATTAAGAGAAGGCGAATTAGACGATAAAGAAATAGATCTAAAAATAAAAGACTCAGCATCAAACATGACATCGTTTGAATTACCGGGGATGCCAGGTGCTCAAATGGGTATGTTGAATATTGGTGACATGCTCGGAAAAGCAATGGGTGATAAGTATAAATCAAAAAAGATGCTTGTAAAAGATAGCTATGAAATTCTACTACAAGAAGAGTCTGATAATTTACTGGACCACGACACAATTATCCAAGAGGCACTAAAAAGTGTTCAGAATCATGGTATTGTTTTCATTGATGAGATAGATAAAATCTGTGCTCGTGAAAATCGACAAGGAGCAGATGTAAGCCGTGAAGGAGTTCAAAGAGATTTGCTTCCCCTAATTGAAGGTACGTCGGTATCAACAAAACATGGCATTGTAAAAACAGACCATATATTGTTTATTACTTCAGGTGCATTTCACCTTTCAAAACCGTCCGATCTTCTTCCCGAGCTACAAGGTAGACTGCCTATACGGGTTGAGCTTGGGGCTTTATCAAAAGAAGATTTTGTAAGTATATTATCAGATACAGAAGCAAGTCTGATAAAACAATATATAGCGCTTATGGATACAGAAGGTCTTAAATTAGAATTTTCAAAGGACGCAATAGAAAAAATTGCAGACATTGCAGTAAGTGTAAATTCAAATATTGAGAATATTGGTGCCAGGAGACTTCATACGGTTCTGGAGAGGGTACTCGATGATATTAGCTTCACAGCACCTGATCTTGATGAAAAAAATATAAAAATTGATCAAGATTATGTCTCAAATCATATAGAAGATCTCGCAAATAATGCAGATCTTTCAAAATTTATTTTATAATTAAGTCTTCAAAAGTATGTAATAGGCGCCTTCCCCACCATGCTTTAAATTAGCATACCTATAACCGTTTATGTCATTTCGAATTTGTGGTAGCTTTAACCAATTTGGAAGATTCTGATTTAAAACGCCGCGTGCAAATCTAGTTTGATACCCATCATTTGTATTATCTTTTGATATACCCTTACCGGTAATGATTAAAACAATGTTTAAGTTATTCTTTTTTGCCATCCTGACAAAATTAATGGTAGCATCTTTTGCTTCTTCTTGGTTCATGCCATGCAAGTCCAAAGTTGAGTCGATTTTGATTTGACCCCTTGACATTTTTTGTTCTAATCTTCGATGGATCCCCGTGAACTCGGCTTTTTCATCAGAGTTATTGTATGAAATTGTATCAGGTAAGTCTTCATTTATGATTTTATTTCGTTTGACACTTTTTTTGACAGTACTTTGCTCACTGAGATCTCTTGACATTATTATGTTATCTTCAATAACACTTTCTCTTTGACTTGTAACTTTGGATCTACCAGATTTTTTGATCGGCTCAACCTTATCTAATATCTGGTTCCATAATTTCAAATCACTGCTTGATATTTTCTTATTATTTTTTTTCATATCCTATCAAATATAATTATATCACCCTGGGATTTCATATTTCCAGCATTTTCATCATTTCCGAAAAAAATATCCCCTCTATGTAGACCCTTTATTGCCGATCCTTTGTCTTGCGCAAACATTAGTCTCTGGAATCGCTTAAACTTTTTTGAGCCCTTGATTGGAATTTTTGTATCAAGCCAGATAGGGGTGTTAGCGTTGTATATTGACATATCAACAGCAAGTGATCTGAAAGGTGTTAACCTTATACCAAGTTGGCCCAATGGATGAACATTTACCTCATCCTTCAAGTCTTCTTTAAAAAAAATAAATGATTTATTTATGTATTTTTTGGCTAAATTTTCTGGGCTTGAACTCATCCATTTTTTTATCGATCCCATTGATATTTGGTTTTTTTTTATATAGTTATTATCTATTAAGTACCTCCCTATTGATGTGTATTCATAATTATTCTTGCTGTTAAATACAAATCTTCGCTCTGTTCCATTTTTAAATTTTAGGGTACCAGAGCCTTGAATATGCATGAAATATAAGCCAACGGGATTTGATAGCCATGCTAAAATTGGAAGGTCCCAATATATTTTTTCTTCGAGTTCTCTTCTGGTTAAATTTACAAATTTGTCTGATTTATTTTTTGGAGATCCATACAAAGGGTATTGATATTCCCCTGTTTTATCGGATGACGCGTTTAAGGATGGTTCATAGTATCCTGTATAAAGACTTGCCTCATTTTGTTTTCTTAAAACTCTATAAGGCTGATAATTCTTTTCAAAATATCTCCGTGCCATATTATTATTTTGCATTTTTTGGTCTAATAAGAGATGCTTCGTGCTCTTGTTTAGAAGCGTAAATGCATCCAAATGATTATCATGTACCCAACCTTTTATATCTTCAAAAGTAACTTTTTGAAGTTGCTTTGTATGTATTTTACTAATCATTATTTGCTTTAGTTAATTAAGACGACTTATCGCTATTACTTTCCAATTCGGATCTTTTGACTTTAAATTTTTGCTAAACGTCCAAATTTCCTTAGTCTTTGCACTATTTCTTTTTGTAGATTTTTCATCATCCTTAAACTCACTAATGGTGGAGCTAGTCTCAGCATTAATCCTACAAGTTATACTCGCTATATTTTTCTCTATTTTTATGTCATCAATCTGCAATTCGCTAACTTTAATAATGCTATATTCAAGTTTTTGTGCAGCTTCATTTCTTGCGTCAATGGATGCCTTAAAATCCTCATAGAGTTCTTTTCCCAAAAGTGAGTTCAAAGTCTTGTGATCTTCTTCAGAGTGCCCAATCAAAATCATTTCGTATGCTTTAATTGCGCCTTCTCTAAAATATTTAAGATCAAAGCCCTTCAATGACTTCTCAAGATACTTCAATTCGCCTAGAAAACTGCTAATATTTTTTTCATCTTCATTAATTTCAAGTGGGTTGCGAACGTCATCTTCATGATTTGTTTCAACTGCTTTACTTTTATGCTCATCAAAGTCTATGACCACTGGTTTTTCCAGACCAGTTCTTCTACCAAGAACAGAGCGTAACATTATCAGTATAAATATTACAATTATGAGCAGTATTAAATTTATGATATCAAACATATTGGAATTAGAAGTTTTTATTTACCTATAATATATATGTATTACAGAGATAATTGAAAATATTTTATCAGATTTTTCAAATAATTGACCGAAAGCCACTATCTGCTATGATAAAGTTATCAAGTTTTTATTTGTTGCTATGAATGAAGAATTAAAAAGCGGGTTTAAATTTCTGAGCCAATATGTGAAGGATCTCTCTTTCGAGAACCCAAAAGTCCCAAGAAAACTACCTCATATGATGGCAAAGCCAGATATCAATGTCAGCGTTAACGTGAATGCGGCAACTTTAGATAAAGAAAATAGCATTTATGAGGTCGAAATTAGTACCAAGGCCACATCTACAATTGAAGATGAGCCGTGTTTTATTATTGATTTGTCTTATGCATGCGTTGTTCAGCTCAATAATATTGAACAAAATAATAAATCGTTTGTCATACTTGTTGAAATCCCGAGGATGCTCTTTCCATTTGTGAGAAGAATAATTGCTGACAGTGTAAGAGATGGTGGATTCCCTCCCCTTTATATTGAGCCAATAGATTTTTTAAAGCTTTTTGAAAAAAATATGCAGACAAATTAATCTTAATCTTTTTTAGACCATAATGCTTTTTTTACAAAATTCTTGGTAAATTCACGGTGTTTATCAAGCTCTTCAGTTGTAAGCTCCTGTGCTGGTCTTCTCTCACGTAGAACTCTACTTACATTATCATCAAGTAGACTTTTATTAGTTTCATCTTTGTGTAATTCGAGATTACTTTGGCGACCGCCGATTAATTCTATATAAACTTGTGCCAATAATTCGCAGTCAGATTTTGCATCATGCAGACCTCTTTTTTGCTCAGCTATGTTATATCGTTTACACAACGCATCGAGGTTATTTGGCATACCAGGATGTTTTGCCCTTGCAATAACAAGAGTATCAATAACCTTATCATCTTCGATTAGTTTTTTGCTCTCTAGAGATAATTCATGATTTAGAAAGCCAACATCAAAAGATGCATTATGCGCTAAAACAGGTGAGTCAGCGATAAATTCAAGAAAATTATCCGCAACTTCATCGAAAATTGGCTTTTCATTTAAAAAATCATTCGATATGCCGTGCACCTTGAAAGCCCCTTCGGAAATTTCTTTTCCATTTGGATTTACGTACTCATGAAAATACTTATCTGTTGGTATATGATTAATTAACTCCAGGCAAGCAATCTCAATAATTTTATCACCTTTTTTAGGGTCTAAACCAGTTGTCTCTATATCAACAACAATCTCTCTCATTTTAAATACTCACCAGTTTATTTAACTCTATTACGATTTTTTCTATATGATCTCTAGTTTTCGCTTCGTCATGATTATCAATTATGAAATCTGATCTATTAATCTTTTCACTATTTGGTATTTGGTTTGCTTTTATCGCTAAATACTTCTCTTTACTCATATTTTTTCTTAATAATGCCCTTTTTTCTTGAATATCTTCCGTCACATCTACAAGTATAATTTTATCGAACTCATGCTCCAAGTTTTTTTCAAAAAGTAACGGTACCTCTATAACCACAAATTTAGATTTTTTATTAAGCTCTTGATTTATAAAATTATCTCTTTCTATCTTAACAAGAGGATGAATATAATTCTCTAATTTTTCTAGTTTTATACTATCTTTAAACACAATATTCGCGATATCTTCGTTACTAAACTCATTATCGCTAACAAGTATCTCTTCTTTTATAAAATTATTTAAATCAACATTATGTCTATAAATCCCTCTTACACATTCATCAGAACTAAATACAGGTATATTATATTCAGTCTTAAATATGCTTAAAACAAATGATTTTCCAACAGCTATTGATCCCGTTAAGCCAATTTTGATCATTCAATATACCCAGCTTTTCTCAAAAATTTTGTAAGTTGTAATATTGAAATACCTTGGATTGAAAATAAATCATCACCAATACTCTCAAATAGATTAATTCCCTTTCCCTCAATCTCATAGGCACCGAGAATATTGAGTACTTTATCACCAATCTCCTTTATGTAGTTTTTTATGTATTCATCACTAAGTGTCCTCATCTGCATATCTTGCACCGATATGTAAGACCAGATCTGTTTAGATTCCATCACACAAGTAGTAGCTGTAATAAGCTTATGATTTTCACCACTTAAGCCCTTAAGTTGCTCGAAAGATTCTTCATAATTTACTGGCTTATTTAAAATTCTTTTTTTAAAGTATAGTGTTTGATCACAACCAATAATCAAATCTTTACTGTATCTGCAAGAAATATTTTTGGCTTTCTCAAAAGAGAGTTTCATTACCAGATCTTGGGCATCTTTCAATGAGCATATTTTGCCATTAAGGGCATCTTGTAATTGTGCCTCATCAAAATCTGATTTAATGGCCTTGAATCTAATGCCAGTGTTCTTGAGTAAATTTCTTCTTATTTCACTCTGAGTTGCTAATATTATATCATATTCCATTATGCATTATGCCTTCCTCTGAGCAAAAGCATTATCTCCGCAGCGGTCTCTTCAATAGATTTTCTGGTTACATCAATAACGGGCCAATTATTTTTTTCAAAAAGTTTTTTTGCTTTTAGAATTTCTTCACTAACAAGCCTCTTATCCACGTAGTTGCTATCATCTTTTGCATTTAAGGCCATCAGTCTATTTTTTCTAATTTGTATTATTCGTTCAGGTGTTGCTACAAGTCCTACAATCATGGGATGTTTTACAGTATCCAATTCGGGTGGTAAAGGAATGTCATTCACAAACGGAATATTCGCTGTTTTTATGCCTCTATTTGCTAGATAAATGCTTGTGGGGGTTTTTGATGTTCGGCTCACACCGATAAGTATGATGTCCGCTGCATTTAAATCTCCAGAAATAATACCGTCGTCATGAGCGAGGGTGTAATTCATCGCATCAATTCTTTCAAAATACTCGGTATTTAACTGGTGTTGTCCACCGACTATTGGGCTGCCTTTTATTCCATAAACTGACGTCAGAGACTGATGAATAGTATCAAGCGGATCAATAAGTGGTATGCTCAGCTCATCGCACAAAGCCTGAAGTGTCTTCTTTAACTCAATGTCATACAGAGTGCACAGAATTATACCCGGTTTCTCTTTTATCTCTTCATATACAGTTTCAATTTGTTTTTTGCTCCTAACAAGAGAATGTATATGTTGTTCAAAGTTCAGGTTCTTGTATTGAACTAGTACAGCTTTCGCTATTGTACTAAGTGTTTCACCAGTTGAGTCACTTACCAAATGTATATTATAAGAAATTTTATTTTCAACAGGCACCATTTATAAGTACTCCAATAATGTGTATATCTCTAAAATACAGAAAAAATATCTAATTTTATACATATTTCCCGGAATTTATTCACATCATAGTTGCAGTTAATAACCCACAAACTTTATTAACATCTATTTTTAGTAAAACTTATGTACAAGTTATACACAAATTGCTAACAGAATTTGTAAGAAAGCGACACAGGTAAAAGATGGCATCAATGAATGATTATTTAAATTTAAAGTTAGATATCCAAACTTTGCTATTAAAATTATATACTTACCCTGTTAATATTTAAAATGTGGATATTTTGTGCATAAAAAATAATTACCAATGTCCACAAGGTAACAACAACAAAAACTTTTTAATAATATATAATGACTATTCTGTGTAAATTAAACGATGGGGATAAAATATGGCCACCTCCTATATGGCTTATGAGACAAGCTGGTCGGTATTTGCCTGAATACAATGTTGTTAGAAATAAAGCTGGTAGTTTTTTAGACTTGTGTTACAAACCAGATTATGCATCCGAGGTAACCTTACAACCAATAAGCAGATTTGACTTGGACGCGGCTATTATTTTTGCAGATATTTTATTAATCTTACAAAACTTTGGTATGGATATAAAATTTGAGGAGAAGATTGGCCCTGTCTTAGAAAAACCTCTTATAGAAATCCCTGTATTGAATGATATCACTGAAGTCGAAAAATCAAAATTAGTAAACGTTGGTGAGGCAATTAATTTAACTAGAAATAAGTTACCAAGAGAGAAGAGTTTGATAGGTTTTTGTGGGGCACCCTGGACTGTAATGACTTACATGATTAATGGTCGATCAAAAAAAGATCTATCTCAATCCGTTAAATGGATGGAGGACAACCAATCATTAGCAAATGATATCATTGATGTACTGGTTGATCTGTCTGCAGCTTACTTAATTTTGCAGATTCAAGCAGGGGCTGACATTGTAAAAATTTTTGATTCATGGGCAGGTGTTCTGAATGAAAGTCAATTTAATAATTGGGTAATCAAGCCAACGAGTAAAATTATCGCAAAAGTAAAAGATGTTTTCCCCAAAACTCCTATAATTGGTTTCCCCAAGGGCGCTCATCAATTTTATGAAAAATATGCCTTGGAAACAGGGTTAAATATAATAGCAGTCGATAGTGAACTAGACAGAGATTACGTTAGGAATATTCTCCAGAAAAAATTTATAGTTCAAGGTAATATCTCACCTAATATTTTACTTAGAGGCGGAGCAGAACTCAAGAAAGATATTGAGTTAAATATTAACAAGTTTCGTGATCAACCCTTTATTCTTGGACTTGGTCATGGTATCCTGAGAAATACACCACCTCAGCACGTACTAGATCTTGTACAATTTGTTAGGAGCCTCAGTTAAATGGATGATGGTAACTTATACTTAATAGTTAAATCGTTACATATAATATCTGTAATTGCTTGGTCTGCTGCTCTCCTTTATTTGCCAAGGTTATTTGTATATCACTCTGATTTACAAGCAGGTAGTGAAGCATCGGAATTACTGAAGATTATGGAGTATCGATTAGGAAGATATATCATGTCTCCTGCGATGATAGCCTCTTGGGTGTTTGGCCTTTTATTAATTTTTTATTTTGATGTGATAGATTTTTCTCAAGATTTTTGGTTTCATTCAAAGTTTTTATTGGTGGTAATTTTATCTGCATATCATGGCTTATTGATTGGGTATATGAAAAAATTTCAACAAGATAAGAATGTTAAAACTCATAGATTTTTTCGCGTAATTAACGAAATTCCAACAGTTTTAATTATACTAATTGTATTTTTGGTCATTTTAAGACCTTAATTTTTCTTTTGATATGATTTATTTTATGTGATATAAATTAATTAAACATTTCATCTAGTATATTCTATACAAAATTCTCAATTATGACCGAAAAACAAAAAAATACTAACAGCAATCAAGTGCGACTTGCAGATTTAAAGGAAAAGAAGCCAGTTGAATTATTAGGCATTGCTGAAGAGCACGAAATTGAAAATGCAAGCACACTTAGGAAGCAAGAGTTGCTTTTTGCGATATTAAAGAGGTTAGCTGAAAAAGATATAACAATAATTGGTGACGGTGTTGTGGAGGTCTTGCAGGATGGGTTTGGCTTCATTCGTTCTCCGGATGCAAATTATCTACCTGGTCCTGATGACATATATGTAAGCCCAAGCCAAATAAGAAGATTTACCTTAAGAACAGGCGATAGCATAGAAGGCGAGATCAGAAGCCCGAAAGAAGGGGAAAGGTATTTTGCTTTACTCAAAGTAAATACAATAAATTTTGAAGATCCCGAAAAGGGGCGCCACAAGATTAACTTTGATAATTTAACACCATTGTATCCAGATCAGTCTCTAACAATGGAAGTTTTGGACCCCTCATTAAAGGATAAAAGTGGCCGTATAATTGATATCGTGGCTCCGCTTGGAAAAGGTCAAAGGGGTCTGATTGTTGCGCCTCCGAGAACCGGTAAAACAGTATTACTTCAAAATATTGCTCATTCAATTACGACCAATCATCCCGAGTGTTATCTTATAGTTCTCCTTATCGATGAGAGACCTGAAGAGGTTACTGATATGCAAAGATCGGTGAATGGTGAAGTTGTTTCATCGACCTTCGATGAGCCGGCGGCAAGACACGTTCAAGTGGCAGAAATGGTTATTGAGAAGGCCAAAAGACTTGTAGAACATGGGCGTGATGTTATCATACTTCTAGACTCTATCACAAGACTTGGACGAGCTTATAACACGGTAGTACCTTCATCTGGGAAGGTTTTAACTGGTGGTGTCGACGCAAATGCACTACAAAGACCAAAAAGATTTTTTGGCGCTGCGCGTAATATTGAGGAGGGCGGTTCGCTTACCATCATATCAACAGCATTAATAGATACCGGTAGCAGAATGGATGAAGTCATCTTTGAAGAATTTAAAGGAACAGGTAATTCAGAGATAATTCTTGATAGAAAGGTCTCCGACAAACGCGTATTTCCATCGATGGATATTCTACGTTCCGGCACAAGAAAAGAAGAACTTTTAATTGGTGATGGGACACTTAAAAAAATGTTTGTGCTCCGCCGTATTTTAAATCCTATGGGCACCGTTGATGCGATGGAATTTCTCTTAGATAAAATTTCACAGACAAAAGATAACAACG
>Ga0208624_1000583_pt1 | contig 18588 bp, 9 predicted proteins | sample Knorr_S23_td_DCM_FD_185607 | JGI IMG/M metagenome (GOLD analysis project Ga0208624, IMG submission 185607) | Marine microbial communities from Southern Atlantic Ocean transect - Knorr_S23_td_DCM_ad_71m_LV_A (SPAdes) (version 2) | ecosystem: Environmental > Aquatic > Marine > Oceanic | place...
TCAAGCCGTGATCGACCGCGGCCACCTGCAGGAAAAGAGGGCTCCCAAAGCGATCATGGGACCTCCGGTCCTGTTCGCCGATGGGCTGGCAATCTTCACCCATGCTGTCTCAAAGAACAACTACGGCAGAGAAAAATCCCTCGTCGCATTCGATGGCGCCAGCGGCGAACAGAAATGGCGAGTTGATGAGGTCGGTCCGGTACAGGGCGCACCGTCTCTCTGGTTCCACGATGGAGTCAGTTATATCGTCGCTGCATCCCAGTTGGGGAATGTTACCTGTGTGCGGGTAGCCGATGGCAAGGTGATGTGGAAACTGAGCGGCAAGGCCTACAACGGCCATTCGATCACCGTGGCAGGAGACTACATGGTCATCAACGAGGTAGGCGAGACCAAAAAGTATAAGAGCGCCCAACTGGGAGCTTACAAATTAACCCCCGAAGAGGCTCAGCACCTTTGGACGTTGCCCCCGGAGTTGCACAATAGTAATGCGACTTCACCACGCATCATCTACAAAGACCGTGTGTATGTCCGACGAGCAGACGTCAAACCGCTGCCTGGGAGTATCCTGGTCCTCGACTTACAAACCGGGAAACTCCTGGCCGAGACGGAAGCGGACCACGATATAAACGGATGCCAGATCATCGCCGACGACAAACTCTACTACGAATGTGACGGCAACCATAACTCCGTTTCCCTGATTAATTCGTACAGCACAGACCCAGCGGATTTTCGACGATTGAGCCAATGGACGATGCCGAACAGTCCGACCAACGCCTACGAAATTCCAATGGCTCGTCCCATTGTCAAGGGAAAGATGTACGCCCGCCACAACGACGGGCATATCTACTGCTACGACCTGCGGAAACGAAATTGACCGGAGAGAGCCAAATGAGAACGGTATTGACTGTCATTCTATTGACCGTTGTGGGCATGTTCCCGCTGGTGACCACCGCGAGTACAGGTTCCTACGAGGGAGTTGTCACTTCTGTCGACGGATGCGAAGGAGGGTTTGACAACGGTAAGCACAAGGCAGGTGAATGGCGCTGGTATTGCAACGGTTGGCGATATCTCTACCCCGGATATCACGAGGTCACGCTTCGGAAGCGGGAGGCAGGTTATGCAACGGACAAAATCGTCGTGACCACGGATCATGCTTTCCAGCCTTCGGGAACCGGGCCGGCTGCGAGTCCCCAGGAGAGTGATGGAAAGAAGGCGCACGTTGGCAAAGATGGCATGGTCGTGGCCGAGGCGGAAAACTACGCATCATTGGACGACCGAGGCCATGGAGGAAACTATGCCAAAGGATCCAGCTACAAAGGCTTTACTGGTTCCGGCTATGTGATCAGCCCCAAGGGGGACAACACAAGCTGGGCCGATGGGCCGGAGGTGCGGATCCGGATCAAGATCGACAAGGCTGGCGAATACTATTTCTGGCAGCGTGTGGGCGGATCCAGCAACTCTGGCTATCTCGGAATTGATACGGCCAGAGTGTTTGCTTTGAATGAGAAAGGTATCATCAGGTTTTCTGCGAAAATCACGGCCTTTGACTATACGAGCTATGGGCGCTGGGGTCGTGATTCCAAACGAGGCGAAATCGGACCTCCAGTTGGTGTGAACAAAGTGGGCACCGTATGCATCCTCAACGGCAATCTTGTGAATGCCCACACGTTTGCTACTGCGGTCAAACCCGGATGCAGGGGTTTCTTCTACGAACACGTATGGCATTCTCTCTACACGACCGGTGACTTTGAGTGGGGAGAGGTGGTCGCACATCAACCTTCATCGAAGGAGTTTTCCATCAGGATTTACCCGGCGACATACAGGCCGGAGCATGGCGACACGAATCCCCCTTACGTCAAAAAGATCAAATACGACAGCGAGACCACGTTTCGAGTGCGAGAGGAACTGGATGGCGCGCCAGGCGAAGTTCTCGTTGCAGACAAACGCTTCGTGCAGATACACCCGCCCCGCAAGCAGATCATTGAGGTGATCACGCCTCGGTCGAAATACGATCAGAGCGAATACTATGAGCCGGGGGCTGGCGGAAGAGGCGATGCGAATAACAAAAGCGCACCGTCGATTCTCACCAAAATCGGGCATCTGGAATATCGCATAGCGACCAATGACAAAGGCCAGGCGATGATGCCGGGCAAGGCGCCGGGGACGTTTACCGCGACCGTCGAGCGCGACGGCCGCTGGGAATCGGAGAACGTCACCACCAGCGGCAAGTGCGTCTGGGTATTGGATGGCAAAATCTGTCCGCCCAATATTGCATTCAGGCCGGGAAGACGAGCTGTGCTGGGCGCCTATCGGAATTCGCCTCAGCCTCACCGCATGTTTGTATCATCGTTCGACGATGCGATCCGCGGCGTGATCAAGTCTTTCGACGGCACGTCGATCGTCGTCGAAGGCAAAGACCGTCAAGGAAAGCCGTTCAGCAAAACCATTCGTGTGGCTGGCGATGCATCTGTGATGGTGGATGGCCTGCAAGCCCCGGTTAATCATGCAATTGTGGTTGGCAGGACGGTCGCAGTTCATCCTGCCCGTGGCAAAACCATCATCGCTTTCACGAGAGGTCTTCCGAAAAGATCTGGAGAAACCTCTTTTTGATAAGGCGACTTACAAGTCGTTGCTACGGCTTGACGGCGAAATTGAACTCTCAAGACCCAACTGACAGTAACGGTCCTCTCTGCGGGATACTTGCGCAATGCAATTCAGAAGTACGACACAATCGATGCACTCGATCTGGATCACCGGACTTGTCGCCTTGTGTGTTCATGTAGCAGGCGGCCCGTTGCTCGCGCAGGATCGTGTCGCGCTGCTGATCGCCAACTCCGACTATGGCGAGCACCAGTTACCGGAAGCGAAGGCCAACGTCGAGAAGCTTGCCGGTTCGCTTAAGAGTGCCGGCTTCAGTGTGACGGTCAAAGAGAATGTCGAGAAGGACTTTCGCAGGGAATTCGAGTCCTTCTTGCCCACCTGCCCGAATGGTGGAGTTTCGCTGGTGTATTACTGCGGATACGGCAGCCGCTATGACCGCAAGATGACGCGAACGATCGAGAAGCCGGATGGCACGAAAGAGAAGGAATACTACTTTGAACCCGATTCGGGGCTCTGGGGCACGAAGAGCAACACTCCCTACCGGCTAGACGACCTCGTCCACACCTTTCGTATGAAAAGCCACGCAAGATTGAATCTTCTCGTGCTCGACTGTGGCTACCATTGCCCGCGGGCCAAGGGGACTCAGCAGGGGCTGGCGGCGATCGACTCGAAGGCGTGGCCAAGTGGAATGGTGTGCTATGCCGCGCCGCCCGAAAAGTCGCTGCCTGCTGGCGCGTCTTCCGTACTCGCCCAGTGTTTAACTCGCCACTTGACTGCGAAAGACCAACCGCTCGGCGAGGTGATGGCCCAAGTCAACGCGGACGTTACGCGACAGGCAAACAAGAAACAAGACCTGTGGTATCAATTCGCCTGGCCCAATGACGCTACTGCGCACGTCGTGCCTTCACGCAAACGCAACATTGCAACATCCAAGTTGCCGCCGGCCAATCCCAAGCCTGGCGACGAGTGGATCAACAGCCAGGGCATGGTCTTCTGTTGGTGTCCGCCGGGTAGTTTCCGCATGGGGATAGACGGACCTGCAACACCACAGACGCGCGACGCAGCGCCGGTCGATGTGACCATCAGCCGTGGGTTCTGGATCAGCAAGTACGAACTCACCCTGGGCGACTATGGCCGGGCGAGAAAACGAAACCAGGAAGGAAGAGAGTTAGTTGCGCTGGTGCATGCCAATCAACCCATTACGGGAATCAAAGGGCCGAGTGCGCTGAAGTTTGGATCGGGAACTCTCGAACCAGTGGAAAAGAAGGCCGGTTGTCTGCCAGCGGGTTGGGGCTACCGGTTGCCGACCGAAGCCGAGTGGGAGTATGCCTGTCGAGCTGGCAGCGCTTCGCGGTTCGCCTTCGGAGATTCCAACCGCGACCTTCATCGCTATGCTAATTACGCGGATCGCTCGCTGCACCAAGAAGATGGTTCCTTTCATTACGGCGACCTGACTGCCAACGACGGCGTCGGCCGGCGCCCAGCGCCGATCGGTTCGTTTCTACCCAATGCCTGGGGAATTCATGACATGCACGGAAACGTTTCTGAATTCGTTCAGGACAAATACCTGCCGCAGCTTCCAGGCGGAACGGATCCGCTGGGGCGTGACGAAAAGCAATCGAACATCGTCTACCGTGGGGGCGCGTGGTGCAGCCTACCGGAAAACTGCCAGAGTGGTTTTCGCCAGGTCTGCAAATTAAGCAACAACGAAGGAAACTCGGACTTTCGCGGCATGCGAGTGGTGCTCGCGCGGAAGAAATGACCAAAGCATTCTTTAACAAATACTGCCCAGACGTTAGGTTGCCTGTCAGCCTTTGTAGGCGGCTTCTCTTTCGGGCTATCCGAACTACTACCACCGATGAAGCCTGTGCCTGTCTGAAGCAGCAGTTTGGCTCGCTCTGCACGCTGCTCGGAAGTTAGCGGGGTTTCTTGAGCTTGATTTCTCCGTAGCTGATAAGCAGACCAAACGCCTTAACAATTAACAGATTAGCCTCATTGTCGTTCTTCGTTATTGGCGGTGGCCATGAGTCTGCCCAGACTGTTGCGATGCCGGTGGCTTCAACCATCAAATGCCCGTCGACGTCAGCATTCGCAGAGGTACGCTTGTTGCTGGCTTCGGATATCCTCTTCCCCTACGACAGGATTCGAGATGAAACAACAGAGAACAAATACCTCGACAAGAAGATGAACGGGTTTGACAATGGCCATTGTGTTTATCATTTATTCAGGTACTGATGTGGGTCAGCGACGGGGAGGGAATAAAGCCAATTGACCGCCTCATAAAGAATCACCTCATCAATGTCATGTTGATTAAGTAGCCCACGAATAATCTCTTCCCGTCGTGTATTAGCAGCAACTTTGTCTGGAAATCGGAGAGTATATTGTGCCTCGTAAAAAAAACTCTTCGCGCCGCGAAATTTACTGCCGTGATTATCCGCCTGGTCTTTCTGGTAGGCGTCCACGAAAATCGATACCGGTTCCTGATCAGGAAGGTCCCGTAATCCCAAAAAGACCGGTTCAACCCGGAGACCGCTAAGGTTCAGCATACTCATACCTTCGCCAATGGCTGGGATATGGTTATTGCCAGAACAAAGGTAACGATAATAGTTAGCGTCGTATTTCCCAGACTGAGAGTGCGCAATTTCTGACAGGCCCGCTTTTACCTCGTTTTCGACCACGTCGCGTGGCGGGATCATCACCCGAATCCGTGTCTTGGGAAACTCCTGTTCCAAATCCTTCAGTAACAACTGAACTCCATTGGCAATGGCCCGATTTCGTGCAAAACGCCAGGCATGACCGTCAGTTTCTCTCTGACAGGTCCCAACCCATTCCCCCGAAGTCCATGTCGCAATTTTCTCAACAGACCTGTTGTCACCTTTTTTAATTAGCTCTCTTAAAATGTCGATCTGGCCAGTAGCCAGCGGCGCATAGGCCCTGTCGATGCCCAAGTGGAAGTAGTTTTTCCTACGCCGACGGTGATGTGCGAGCGTTTGCACTCCAAGCTCTCCGTCACCACTCGAACCCGCTAATTGCGTGTGAGTTCGGGTGTTGATGAGGATTTCATCAAAGGCAGGCGTTGCGAGGATCGTCCTAAGTTCGCTCACGGCCAGCCGACGCGACGCTTCACGGTTGTAATCCATCATTTCAGGAGACCAATCCGCACCAAAATCGATTACGATTTCGTCATCCTTAAGTTCTCGTAACGCTTTACCACTCCGACGCACAAGTACAAAACTGTTCTCAATGGCTTGGAAATCTGTTCGATACCCCCCCTCAGCCGTTATACCGGCAATACGGGCTGTGGCATGTTCCGGATCCGTATCCGCGAGAGACCAATGCACATTGATCCTTCCAATTTCTGAACCCGCGTGGGAATGTGCGATCAACGGCAATTCCACTGGCAGCTCTACCGGGGGATTCATTTCTTCACCACGGCAGATGATTAAATAGCGGTGATCGCGCGGACGGCTCAAGCCTCCGATTTCAATTCCGCCATCCGCGTGACAACGGAGCGACCAGCCTTTCAGTTCCTGGCGTTTTGATTTCACCAACTCCACAATTGTTTCAAAGCGAACCAGCTCAAATTCCCCATTGCTTTGACGAAGTAGCACAAAGGAATCCTTTGCAATCGGAGGAACTTGGGACGCAAATACTCGGAGATGTTTTGGGGTAATTTCGAGAGCAGGGGACTCGGCAACAGACTTTAATGTCAGACTTTTTAAGGTTGTATGATCCGCCTCCCCATCAGCTTCGAGAATCGTACGGTAGTGAACAAACCCTACGTCCTGCGGTTCAAAATTAACTTTGGGATTTGCTCCGGGAAGAAAGTCCCAAAGATAACTCCCGTCAAAATTAAATACGGGAATTACGTAATATTTCATCAATGCGTGCTCAAACGGGCGATAACTCACGGTCAGTGCCACCCCATGCGCAGCGGCACTATGTGCAAACATTTGTCCCCAATCCGGGTTCAAGCGAAATCGCATCAAAAGGCCATGCCATTCGTAGGGCACCGCTTCCGGATTGTTGTATAGAATTGCATTTAATTGCTCGTGCTCAAGAATTGCCCGAGCCTGTTTTTCAAAACGTGCCCAATTCTCTAGGCCATAATTTTTCGACTGACTAATGGTCGGAAAGGCGCTCGGCCAAACAATTAACCGGTGGACTCCGTGACATTGGAGCCGCCGGAAGTATTGGTCAAACGCGTCTCGTGTTACCGGTCGCCATCTTCCTGTCGAAGAGTCACGAAAGATCTGAATTAAATCGTCAACCTGGTCTGAAAGATAACTGATCGGGCGTTTAGGCGGTGCTGGACACAGCCTAAGTGTTTGTCTTTCACGGGTACCATTAGCCTCTCTTAACACAATCTCCAGTTCCAGCTTATGTCTAATCTCTTGGGTAGCCCTGACGGTCAGCTTGCCGGACGGGGAAAGTAAAACGTCAATGCCTTCAGGCATCTCATTTGTATACGTTAGTGTTTCATCCACGTTAAGCGGGTGATCCGTCAATTGCCACGAGCGTTCATTTCCGGGCAGGTAGGCAAACGGAGTTTCCGTGTTACGGGGCCAAAGTGCAGCAGCCTGGGCAGATTTTGCCACGGAGACACAAGACACTGTGCCAACGATGACCCAAAGAAACAAACGGGCAGTCAGAGCACGGTCTTTAGACGTTGTATTCATACTGGAACTTGTTACCATCGTAGCTTATTCATCTGCCTGGCCTCATCAACACAAACAGACTTCACCATATCATCATGCACTTTGAGGATCCCGTTGTTACGTCCGTGGAAAAGATGAGGGGAGCCAGCAGTCCGCTACACAAAACAACATGATTAGGGACGTAGTTGACTGCGTCGAGCTAATGTATTTATGCATCGCATCTCAATCTGATTATCATGATACATGATTCATGCCCTGCATGGACAAAGTTTGTCTGAGGGCAAAAGATGGAGTGGGCTAAATCGCCTGAGTATTCACTTCGTTGCTAAGAAGGCTCAAAAGACAATCCTCCAGTAAAAATAGCACGGGATGCCAAAGCATATTGCCCAAAGGACAGCCTTTTTAAACCGCCGGATTTTCTCAGGTTCGGTCATCTTCCCGCACCCATGACATCTGACCTGGACTTCTGACAGTTTTTTGCCACAACTGACACATTTTACCAACGTACTTCTCCGAAAACGAAATTAGCCTCTAAGGGGTAAAGGTGCAAAACAAAAATGAAAGGGGCGCTAATTCCCATCAGCTAGCTGGGTAGGGGGCCTGTTTACTGGCACGGTATGCTTCTGTAGACCACTACGGTATGAGCACGCGTTTTTCCGCAACATTGTAAGTTTGAGATTTTGTCGTGGGATGCTGAGAGGGAAAGCCTCTAGCATCGATGCAAGAACTTTTGAAAGTTGCATTGCGACCAAACATATCCTTTGGGATTACAACGGGCGACGCTCTTTAATCCAAATTCAATTCCGTGAGAATCGTGTGAATGACAGGAGGGTGGAGTGGGTGGCGGTTGAACGAAAGCGGGTTGTTGCTTTTTTTGGCAACTTCGCTGGAATTAATGTACGCGTGCATATCGTTGATCATGATCGAGTTTGCATTCATGATCTGTGCAGCAATCCGGTTATATTCGATCTCCGAGTCGGCTTCTAAAACGCCGTTGTAGTCGGATCTGATCGGAGTAGTGCTGGCCCAGACGATTTTGGCCCCCGTCGCTTGGAAACGTTTGACCAGCTCACGCAGGTTTTTCTCGTACAACTGAGGCGAGGACACCCGAACGCCGCCTACTTCTTTACTCATCGCGCGAATGGACTTGGTATTTGGGTCTTTATACATCAGGTCAGCCAGCCCGAAGTTGAAATGAATGAGGTCCCACTCATTCTCGCCTAGCAACTGATCGATCTTTTCCAATGCCGCGCCGGAGTGAAGATTCGACAATTCGTATTGCCAAACGATTTCGACGCGACCTTTTAATTCCTCCGCGGCCAAACGTGAAGGCTCGTTGTAGATACTATCGCCGATGATCAAAACACGTGGAAGTTTTTCACTTGCCAACACAGCGGGCGACGCGTTGGCAGAACCAAAAAGCAAAATCATGGCTGATAAGGCGACTGTAGCTGCATGAGGCTTGCTGGGCATATATCAGCCTCGCAATTCTGTCATAGGACCGGTGCTGTCGGCAAACTTCTCGAGCGGCACGTCTACGGCGTTGAGCATTGAAACAAAGAGATTGGCCAATGGTACTTTCTTCTTACCGACGAACTTGTGCAGTTTGCCATGCTTAAAGCCGAGCTTGCTGCCACCCGCCAACTGAATCGGATAGTTATGCGTGCTATGCGAAGCGTGAGGATGGCCACACCCCCAGAGCACGATCGTGTTGTCCAGCATATTACCATCACCTTCCGGCGTATCTTTTAATCGTTGCAGGAAGTAGGCATGTTGCTTGTTACGCCATTGATCCCATTGACCCGAATAATCTTTCGGTCGTTTGTGCGCGATATCGTGCGTGGCACCCTTGTAGCCCAATACATAATTAGCGAAGTTCCACAGTTCACTTTGCGACGAATTTTCACTTTCAGTCTGGAACGTCGCGAATCGCGTGGAATCCGTCTGTAACGCAATGAACAACAAATCATACATGCAGCGTAGATACTCCTGCGGCTCCTTGTAGCTGACGTCCAATTTAAAGTCCTTCGGATCAACGCTGGGTAGCGGCTTTCTGGTCCAATCGGTGGTGCGATCCACACGCTTTTCAAGCTGGCGGATGGATTCGAGGTACTCTTCCATCTTCCGCTGATCCGCTTTGCCCAGCCGATTATTTAGACTCTTTGATTGTGAAATCAACAGGTCAAGCACAGACCTTTCACGTTTCAATTCAGCTCGCACCTGCTCGATACTCTTGCCGTCGTAAGGTCTGAACAGGCGGTTGAAAATATCCTGAGGATTATGCATCGCAGGGATTGGCCGTCCGGGGCCGTAATGGGACAACGTTTTGCTGGCTCCATACGAGCCGGTACCGCCTTCGGATCCCATCACTAGCGAGGGATATCGTGTGTGGTGGCCCATGACACGTGCGGCAGCTTGATCAACTGAAATATTGTTTGTCTTTTCGTGCTCCTTCATGTCCGCCCCAGTGGCAAACACGTCACCGCTACTGTGGCCCCCCAAGCTCCAACCACCAGCGTGGTCGAGACCTTCGAGGTAGCTCACATCGTCCTGGAAAGGCTCAAAAGGGGCGGAATTCTTGTTGAACGTTAGCTCCCCTTCCTCTTTGCAAGGCCACCAACTCCATTCATCATGAGGCCTTTCCATGTTCTGAATGCCTGTAGTGCCGTTGGGCATATAAGCACCATAGGAGAAGTAGCTCACGACTAACCGTTTTGGTACGGAATAACCTGCTGTCGCGTCACCAAAAACCGAGCCTGGCTGGTGCATTGACTCAAGCAAAGGTAACGCCAAGGCCAAGCCAGGAGCGCGAAGCATCTCACGTCGATTTAAGTGCCAGGGTTTTTTTCTCATTTCGAATCAGTTTCCTATAAACGCTTTGCTTTGACAAATCAGGCTGATCATGTCCTGTAGCTTGTATTCATTCTTCTTCGACTCCTCCAGCAATGCTTCTACAGCGTAACGATCACGAAAGGTTAACTCTCTACCGAGGCCATAACTAAGCAAACGGCGAATCATGTTCTCAGCAACGTCATCCTTGCGTTCCGTTAAAAGGTGCTTCTTGAGATCTAGCATACCATCTACTTCTGGACCGTGCGGCACGCGAGCGTCGGCGTCGACCTGCTCCGTATTTATAGTCCGAAGGTAAGCGTAGTATTCCTCAATCGTTTCTTTACCGTTGTAAGGATGTCGGACACCACGTACGCGCGTGCCCTCCTTTGGAACGAAGGGCTGATATTTGCCGATCGCGTTGTAACGTTCAAACGGTATGCCCCAGGGGTCAAGACGCCAGTGGCAGTCATTGCAACTTTCCACCTGCCGGTGCCTCGCAAGTAGATGCTTAATCGTTAACGCCTTCTCAGCCGAATCACCTGCCGAGTCGGAAAGCGCGGGAACCTCGGCGGGCGGCTCTTTCACCTCATCGCCCAGAATCGCTTCTCGCAACCAAACCGCGCGGTAAATCGGGTGCGGCGCGGAGCCTGTGCTGTTGCCGATCAACACCGAGCCCTGAGTCAACAACCCACCCAGATGATCCTCTGGGACAAGCGGCACAGGCCGCAGGCTATGCCCCTCGACTTTTTCGGCACCAGCCACACCATAATGCACGGCGAGTCGCTGATTGAGCATGGCAAATTCTGAATCCACAACATTAAGGATGCTTGCATTTCGCTTGATCAACTCCGCGATAAAAGCGACCGACTCATCCATCATGTCGTCCCGTATCGTCGGTCGGTAGGGCACCTCTGTCCCTCGCCGCTCGCCCGCAGCGACGTAGTATAGAAAACGCGGATAGAGCTGATTATTGATCTTCACCTGCTTCATTTTCGCGATAGACAGCCACTGCAATGTAAAGTTGCGAATAAAGTCTCCCGAACGCTTGTCCTTCAGCATGCGGCGGACTTGCTGGTCTATCACCTTGACATCGTTAAGCCTGCCCGCCTTTGCCAAATCGAACAGTATTTCATCGGGCATGGAACCCCACAAAAAGTAAGACAACTTCGACGCCAATTCAAACTGGGGATAACCGTCATCTGCCGTCGCGTCGGTGTGATACATGAAGTCGGGGGAAATTAACACCATCGCCAGTGTTTCCCGCATCGCCTCTTCCATTGTGTGTAAGTCCATCGACACGATCTCATAAATTTTTGCATACGTCTCCACTTCATCGTCACGAACCGGTCGACGAAACGCACGCGTCATAAATCGCTTCAAAACCAAATTGATATAAGCGACTGGGTCACTGGTCCGTAAAGGCGAATCAAACAGAATATCCAGATGGTGCTTCGGCGGCCACGTCTCAAACACTGGGGCTTCGAACTCAATCCACTTAACGACTAAGCGGGGCCGCGCGAACCGGTTAAGATGATCGTTTAGCCGACCGTCGTCGTAGAGATTCTGTGGCGTGACGGTCAGACGATAACTAACGTTGCCATTGGCGGTGATTGCGCGAGGAGGAAAATTCTCGATGCGGCCGCCGAATTCAAACACTTGCGGATTGTCGACGTTATGAGTTACAGCTACCGTCCCGACATTCTCAACAAGCAAAGTTGAGGAATTTTCGTTGATGTTACTACCCATGACCAGATTTAGTGGCACTTGGGTGACACCTTCGGGCATGATCGCCGCCGTCTTGATTCGGATCCTGAACTCACCCGTTTCAGGCCAACTTTTAATCCCCATACCGCCGCCGGGCGACCCGCGCCGACCTTGCAGTTCATCAAACTGAATTTCGGTTAAACTGCCCCCCCGTGGCTCCCATTCACGCCGAGTCTGGTGAATTTCCGGGGTGGCGGGATCGACGATTGCACTAGCCATCGCTCGCCTGGCATTTTCCTTGTAACGATCCATCTGTTCAGGGCCGATACGCATGAACTCTGATGTATTGTTGAAGCGGTAAGGCTTGACCGGATCTTTGGGAAGGTTCTTAATCAGCTTTAACTCAAAGCCGAGCAAATCACGCATCGTGTTTTGATACTCGAAGTTTGTAAGCCTTCGGGTAGTGGGAGCGGTCGAAGCTTCTTCTTTTGCAATATATTCTCGCAAGCCTGTCTCGATCCAAGTGATGATTGTCTGTTGGTCGGCCTGGCTTGGTTGCGGCTCGTCCTGCGGCGGCATCTCTCTTCTTTTAAGCATCTCGAGAATCAATTCCCATCGCTCGATGTCACGTCCACTCTGCAATTCGCTCAGTGTATGCAAAGCCATTTCGCCCTTGCTTTTTTCTGGGCCATGACACTTGATGCAGTAAGATTTTAAGAACGGTTGTATTTTGGAAACGAACGTTGACACCTCGGGCGACGCACCGTCATTCGCGCACAATAATGGGCTGCACAAAAACGCAGCGATGGACACAAAAAACAGTTTTTGCATTGTATTTCCGCGAAGTCTGTTCGTTAAAAATGCTGACTCGAAAAGAAGAGGATAAACTTCGAGTCCGGCCGTGAATCCTCTCAAACTCCTTGGTGAAGCTTTCTCACATCAACACTATGGCAGAAATCACTTAATCTCGCTAGGTAACCGCCTAACCCACCTCAACCATTGATAGCTACGCCATCATTAACTCATAGTTTAACAATTTAAGCCTTGCCTATCTGAAAAAATCCCCAGCACGACGTATGACGTGCCCTTAGTCAGGTGACCTATGCCGATTAGCTTCCCTGTCACCGTACCTCTACAATAAAAACATGCCCCCCTATAGCTGGGGCTATTTGGCATAACATTCTCAACAACTCATGCCAGTTCAGATCACAGACATTAAAATCACCAGAATATGTAAGCACACCTTACCCCCACGCAGAACGTCCCCATCATGGATTTTAGTGAGTTCAAAATCGTACGTTTTAATTGCAAGTCTTTCCCGCCGTCAGGGTTCGAACGTCAGAAGTATCGGGAGTACAACCTAACCCCACTAGAAGTGGAATGCGAAACGACTGAAGATGCATTGTCGTTGGTTGAAGATGCGGCGGCCGTTCTTGTTGTTGCACAGCCAATTCCGGCATTACTCATTAATAACATGAAACGTTGCCAGGTCATTTCCCGTCTCGGAGCAGGTACTGATAAAATTGACATCGAAGCCGCCACACGTCGTGGCATCCTTGTTTCCAATGTCCCGGATTTCTGCGTCGAAGAACAGGCAGACCATGCTTTCGCCCTGCTGCTTGCCTGCACTCGCAAACTATTCCAGCAACGTCCTCTGTTTTTGAAGGGACATTACAATAGAGCCCGAGATATCTGCCGGCCCTTACGTAGAATGTCTGAGCTAAAACTTGGCCTTGTTGGATTTGGGGGTTCAGCCAAGGCCATGGCTCGCCGTGCAAACGGGTTTGGGATGAAAATACTGGCAACCAGAAACGACCTTTCGAAGCAAGATGCGTTTGCAAGCCAACTCAAGATCGACATGGTCTCGCTCGACGAGTTGCTTCATCATTGTGACATCGTCTCACTACACCTACCGCTCAACAATACCACACATCACCTATTCAACCGCTCCAGACTGCTCTCCATGAAGCCCGGCTGTATCTTAATTAATACGGCTCGAGGTGGCATCGTCGATGAGAACGCTTTAGCAAATGTATTACGGGAAGGGCATTTAGCAGCGGCTGGCCTGGATACATTTCAGGTGGTGGATGTTCACGCAGGCCATTCCCATCCTCCGGATCACGCTCTGCTCAGCCTTCCAAACGTTGTAATTACCCCTCACACCGCAGCCTTTTCAAAGGAATCCAGCCGGGACGTTAGTTTCGGTGGAATAGAGAACCTGATTGCCGTGTTATCTGGATCCTCCCCACCTGCCAGAAATATTGTTAATCCGGATGTCTTGAATACCCCACCCCAGTGATACCCACTGGGCCTCCTGATCTGACATGAATTGTGAATGAGTCATTGGCTAGCCGTCGAAACTGGCGTAAACCCGAGCCCCGCTCGCAAAGGATGCCGGTTTTAAGAGCCACGTGAACATGGTCAATTGAGTATCTAATTCTATCAATCTCTAGGCATCGTCATCGTTTGTGAGGCTGCAACTGCACGTACTTTTTCAGTTGACCAGACAGTGCCGTCCATACTTCAGAATATTGTGGATCGCCAGCAAGATTGGCGACTTCGTTTGAGTCGTTCGAGTGATCGTAGAGCTCACGGCCGGCCTTACCTTCCAGCCATTCGGTGTAGCGATAGCGTTCGGTGCGAATCGAATAGCCCCAGGCCTTTCGGCCATACCACACCTGTGTGACGGCTGGCTTCGTCCAGTCTTCGCTGTTTGGATCAGTCAGGAGTGTGCGAAGTGACTTTCCTTCAAGGTTTTCGGGCGGCTTGAGCCCACACAAATCAGCGAGCGTGGGGTACACGTCAAGCAGCTCAACAGGCTTCAGCGAGCTCTTTCCCTGACTCAAACCGGGAGCCGCAATGATCAGGGGCATACGAGCCGAACGTTCGAATGCTTTACGCTTGTACCACAAGCCTTTTTCACCCAGAAAGTACCCGTGGTCCGACCAAAATACGATAATTGTGTTCTTCAGGAGGCCGTGTTCCTCCAACGCATCCAACAGGCGACCGACTTGAGCATCCACGAACGAGATGGTTGCATAGTAGGCCTGTTTGCACTTGCGAGCCTCATCGACGCTTACATCTTTGAAATGGTATGGCCAGTTCTTCATGTCGCGCCAAACCGCCATCGCCGGAACATCTTCCAGGTCGCGTTTAGCAGCCTCAAGATCGGGCATATTGATTCGATCAAGCGGGTAAAGGTCGAAGTATTTCTTCGGAGCCACATAGGGGCAGTGCGGGTTAAAGAACCCTGCGGCAAGGAAGAACGGCTTGTTCTTATTCTGCCCGATCAGCTCGACAATCTCGGAGGCGACCATGCCATCTGTGTGTTCGTCATCGCGGCTTACCGGATCCCACCAGGCCATACTGACACCAAGGTTTCTGTTATTTTCCTGGCCAGCACCGTAACGAGTAATCTTTTCCTGCTGCGATCGATCGATGCCGATCGGATTGTGACGCTCATCCCATGTTGCCATGTCATCGTTGCCGTCAGTTCCAATCATACTTGGATTGCCGTAGTGATAAATCTTTCCTGCGCGAGCGGAGTAGTACCCGTTGTTTCGAAACAACTGTCCCAGTGTGACAACCTCAGGGTTCTTCTCCCGCAATTCATGCTTCAGCGTATGCATGTCGAGTGTGTCCGGCCGCAGACCCGTCATAATGCTGGCACGACTAGGTCCACACAGGGGCTGTTGGCAGTAAGCCGCGTCAAACCTTACTCCCATTCTGCACAGCCGATCCAGATTTGGCGTCTTGACCAGGGGATGCCCGTACGCTCCGAGATCACAGTTCATATCGTCGGCGGCAATAAACAGGACATTCGGTCTCTCGACCGCGAATGAGACTGAGGCACTGAGGATAAAGATGCATACGTGCAGGGACATCGCTATAGCGACAAACAACTTCGGTTTAATGCTAACGTGGTACCCTTCGGATTTCGGGGCATGGACTGAATTTCGGTCGTTCATTTTTCGTGCCAATCGGGATTTGGTTTTGGGGCATTCGCGCCAATGGACTCTCTCCATTGGTCCAGCTGCTGTTTCAGCTCTTTGGCTCGCGTGGGGGATGTCGTCGCGAGATTCGTACGTTCACTTCTGTCATTTTCGAGATCGAATAGTTCGACGCGATCATCTTCGTAATAGTGGATCAGCTTCCAGTTCCCGTCACGGACGGCACTAGCTGGCGTCATACGTGGATAGTAATGGGGATAGTGCCAAAACAGTGCTCTGGACGGCAATTTCTGCTGTTCCCCCTTTATCAGAGGGAGCAGGTTGACACCATCGTTCTCTGGGATGTCAGCACCCTGTACTCCAATCTCGCTGGCTAGTGTGGAATAGAAGTCCTGCGACAGCACCGGCTCATTGCAGACGCTTCCGGATTGAGTAATGCCAGGCCAATGAATCATCAGGGGTACGCGAATGCCTCCTTCGTAAAGGGTTCCCTTACCGGAACGCCACGGGCTATTGCTGGTTGGAGGAGCTCCAGCGGATTTTCCCGACGGAAAGTCTACTCCGCCATTATCGCTGGTGAGGATCACAATTGTGTCACGGTCAAGTTCCAATTGCCGTAGAGTGTCGAGAAGGCGACCGACATTCTCGTCAAGACTTGTCAGCATGGCCGCGTAGACGGCGTGCTTATGAATCACTCCGGGTTGCTTGTCTTTAAAGTGGGCAATGACTTCCTGCTTCGCCTCAATCGGCGTATGAACCGTGTGGTACCACAAACTTACAAAGAAGGGGCGTTCCTTCCGCTCCTTGATTAACTGGATCGCGTGATCGGTCAGTTTATCTGTCAAATAGTCGCCTGGCTTTCCTGTGCCGACGGGGACATATCGCAATTCCGGATCGGACTTCGACCAGGCTCCACGATACGGATAGAAAAATGTGCTGGGAGCACCCCAGTATGTCCCGCCGATGTTGATGTCAAATCCATGATTCTCAGGATAGTACGCCGCCCGACCGAGATGCCACTTACCAATGTGAGCCGTAAAATAACTCTGCTGTTTGAAGAGCTCGGCAATGGTAACCTCCGTGCGCGGAAGATCGGGATTGGCGACCGCGTTCAACAGCCTCCGATTCTTTGGCCCTCCTGCAATAGCACCTTCATGCCATATCGTCATGTCCAGACGAGCTGGATGTTTGCCGGTCATGATAGCTGCTCGCGTTGGCGAACAGACAGGTGAGGCTGCGTAAGCTTGCGTAAAGCGGAGCGAAGTCCTGGCGAACTGATCGATATTGGGAGTCTCGTAGAAATCACTCCCCTGGACTCCAGCGTCGCGCCATCCCCAATCGTCGACAAGAATAAACAGAACGTTAGGGGTACTTGCGAGTGCGACCTGCTGAGAAATGCAGATTAAAAGCAGCGTTAAAGGTAGAAATTGCATAGTATCTCTTCGGAAGAAGTCTTCAGGCCTGAACAGAATACAGGCTTAGTACCAGTTGTGCTGGTACGAGTAAATGATGAAGTACTTGATGTAATCAATTGTTGGTGAATGGTTCCAGGCATCGAGTTCGCGTCGTACGTCATCCGGCGACGGAACCAAATCCGTGCTATTCATCCGGATTTGTGCTGACTCGGCGTCAGCATCAAAGGTAATGAATCGCTCTTTGTCAGCCGTCCATGCCTGCCATTCAATTGGCATATCAGCATCCTTCCGAATTACACCGTTAGGGGAATGTAAAAATGCACGCAGATAAGCTGTCATTGCTCGCACGAGCGACTTTCTCCCCGGATAATTTCGGTCATTCCATTGGTGCTTCTGCCAACGCATCCACTTCGGTGGCTCTACGTCCATCCAGTCAAAAAAGAAAGGCAGTTCGAAACTGTGGGAGGCCCCAAGAAAGAATCGATGCGATTCCTGGTTGGGATATTTGAGATCGTAATTTCCCGCTCCGTAATCGAATCGAAAGACATAGACGGGAGAGGCCGATTTCGAATGAACCATGGCCCTTGCCGGATTCTGGGCACCGTACCAGGTAAACAGACCGGTAGTCATGCGGTTAATAAAGTTCCAGCCTGTCTTGAATTCCGCGACCGATTCGAAACTGACGCGTGACTGCCCACCCAGCCCGTCCTCGATCGCTTTATCGAGTGACACGTCCCCCTTCATCGCATTGTCGAATGCCGACTTGAAATGGCCATAATGAAAGTACTTATTCTCGTCGTGATCCGTACCGATCATGACTGGCTTGGGAAACCAGTTTCCCTCACCGAAATCCACATCCTTCGACACCAAGTGTCCATCCGCAAATCCGTAGACAAATTCAGGCTTTCCTTTTCTGCGATACTTTGTGGGAATGTTCGGCTGGTCCAAATCGCCCCAGTCCATCGAGCCTTTGCCGTTTGGACGTCGATAGCCGCGATTGAGTTGTGCCGGTGTTCGACTCCTTAGAAACTCGACAATTTCACTATCGCTCATGCCGTCCAGTTTTGATCCAGCGACATCGTGAGACTCCGCCATCTCAGCATCTACGAGCATGTTGATCATCGCAAGCCGGCTGGCTTTGTCACCTCGAGAATGCGGAGCCGCGAATGGATACGCGCTCGCGAGGAAGGCTTTGTGAAAGTAAGGCTCGGCTAGCTTTGAATGTAGCAAAAGGGCAACATTTGATGCGCCTGATGACTCGCCGGACAACGTGACGTTTGTTCGGTCACCACCGAAGCTTTCAATATTCTTTTGAACCCACCTAAGAGCATGAACGATGTCTAGTAATCCGAAATTACCGGAGTCGTTGAATTCATCTCCAGGATCCCCGGTTCGAAGCGCGGGATGAGTGAACCAGCCCAACGCTCC
>Ga0208624_1000586_pt1 | contig 18548 bp, 14 predicted proteins | sample Knorr_S23_td_DCM_FD_185607 | JGI IMG/M metagenome (GOLD analysis project Ga0208624, IMG submission 185607) | Marine microbial communities from Southern Atlantic Ocean transect - Knorr_S23_td_DCM_ad_71m_LV_A (SPAdes) (version 2) | ecosystem: Environmental > Aquatic > Marine > Oceanic | place...
CGAGGGCGACACGAAGAATGGCTATATTCGTCTCCTGATCCAAGGCATTCACGTCCGCTTGGATGTCTTCCCACGCCTTCATGGGAGCCCGAGGGATTTCAACTTCCTCGACGAATTCCGTATCCTCGTCTCCTGAATTATTCAGATGAGCAACGATTGCCGATTCGATTTCTCCGGACATCTCCAACTCTGCTACAACTCCTTCACTGGGCGCGCCTGTTTGTATCCACCAAGCTAGAATTTCTTCTTGGCCCTCGGTCGGTTGCGGTTTCCCTTCCGGCGGCATATGTTCGTCGTCATCGATCTCGAGATGCAGGCGGTAGACCAGTTCGCTTGCCTCAAGGTCGCCGGGCACGATGGTGTCGTCTAGCTCGCCGCCTAGCATTGCTAGCTCGTAGCTATCTAAGCGAAGCTCGCCTTTCTGTTTGTCTGGTCCGTGGCATTCGTAGCAAGATGCTGCGAAAATCGGGTTGATTACGTCCTGGTAAATGTCGGCTTCGTCGATAGTTAGAGGTCCATCCTCAACGTTTGAAGAAGCTTCCATGTTTTCGCTCAAGTAGCCCGAACCATGAGTAAGGGTGATGCCGTCGTTTCCTGTGACCAATAGCAGTATCAGCGTGGCTACCAAGGCTCCGTGGTAGGGTATCGAGAAGCCGCTGCGGCTCTTGTTTCTGGCCCAGTGCCGAAGAACGACCAGCCAAAACGTAAAGATCGCGATAAGGACTCCTAACCAGCGGTGGCGATTAAGCAAGGATTCATCGTAGCCGCCAGAGAGGGCTAGAAGAATTCCCAGCACTGCTGAAATGCAAGCGACGATAACGGTAAAATCTAGAACGATCTGGCAGGCTTTCCCGATTCGTGGACCGTTTTTGGAGCTGTCGAGGTACTCGAGAATCGTGAGCACGCCGAAAAAACCGATGGGTAAATGCAGCAAGGCAAGATGGAGTCGACCGAGATTTAAGGCCCAGTGAGGGGCGTTTTCCCGGTTGTCGGTAAATATGGCTAGTCCAATCAATACGACGGTCGCGATCGATGCGGTGCTGATCGAGGGTTTAAGGTCGGTCGGTTCGCGACGGCGAGGACCTCGGTTTCGTTGGGTATTTCTACGAGTCATTCTAGAGTAGGCGTGATGATGCGTTAATGGGGGTATTTCAACAGTATTCTGTGTGGCGTAGATGGGTTGCAGGGTGAGCAACCCTAGTAAACAATGGCGCCATAGAAAGAATTCTGAGCTGCGAAGTTGGAAAAGCCAATCCACAGTGCGGTCGTCGGGCAGGGTTTCGAATTGCTATTGGAGGTGGATGATATAGCAAGGCCTGCATGATGTTTTGGCATAGGTTACCTATGGAACCTCTGATTCGCGCGGCTGCATTTGGTTTGGCTATCTTGCCGGCTGGATTGTCTCAATCCTATGTGATTGAAGAAGAACTGCCCCCTATTCGGAGGGAGCGAGGACCAAAGATACCCAAATGAGAGAAAGGTGCTTTTTGGATCTGTATTATCCGGATAGCAGGAATGGTTACCCAAGGGTCGTCTGGTTTCACGGGGGCGGATTGAAGAACGGAAATAAATCGATCCCTGAAGGATTCAAGGAAGAGGGATTCGCAGTAGCTGCCGTCAACCATCGATTACACCCTCGTGTAGAGGCGCCGGCCTGCATCGAGGATGCTGCTGCCGCTGTAGCCTGGGTATTCAAGGATATCGAAAAGCGAGGTGGAAGCGCGGCAAAGGTTTTCGTGTCGGGAAGTTCCGCCGGTGGCTATCTAAATAGTGTGGTGGGGCTCGATAAACGATGGTTAGAAAGGCATTCAATCGATGCAAATCGAATTGCTGGGCTAATGCCGCTAGCCGGACACACCACAATGCATTTCACGGTTAGGACGGAAAAAGGAATAGAGGGAGCGCGGCCAATAACCGACGACCTGGCTCCGCTTTACCACGTTCGAGCAGATGCGCCGCCCTTACTCCTTATAACAGGAGATAGAGAGTTGGAAATGCTCGGCCTGTATGAAGAAAACGCCTACATGATGAGGATGATGCTGATGTCTGGCCACCAGCATACTCGGCTGTTCGAATTGGATGGCTGTGGACACGCGCCGAAAGAATCTGCCTATACCCTGATTTTAAAAGAGGCTACAAGGATTCTCGAGACGATGGAGAATTAGAGACGGAAAATAATCGAATTATAGAAACTATGCTAAAGACATTATCATGGATCCGAATAACGGGACCAGCGGCGATAGAAGCAATCTGGCTCGTTACGTTGATTGGAGGAACGTCAATTCTAAGCGGACAAGCTCAAAGCCGGCCGAATATTCTATTCATTTTCACTGACGATCACGCTGTACAGTCCATCGGGGCATATGGCTCGACGATCAATGAAACGCCTCACATCGATCGGCTGGCGCAAGAAGGGGGGATATTCCTGAATTCCTTTTGCTCTAACTCGATTTGCGGACCTTCCCGAGCATCGGTGCTAACCGGTAAGCATAGCCATAAGAATGGGTTCTACACAAACGCCCGCGGCGCTCGCTTCGATGGATCCCAGATGACATTTCCGAAATTGCTTCAAGAGGCAGGCTATGCGACTGCGTTGATCGGCAAGTGGCACCTTAACTCGGATCCCACTGGTTTCGATCATTGGGAGATCCTGCCGGGGCAGGGAAGTTACTACAATCCAGACCTCTACACGAGCGCAGGAAGGGAAAATAGCAAACGCTACGAAGGCTACGTCACGGACATCACCGTGGATTTGAGCCTCGAATGGCTGGACGAGCGGGATCCAGACAAGCCCTTCCTGCTAATGTGTCAGCAGAAGGCCCCGCACCGAACATGGGCTCCCAACCTAAAGCATCTATACAATTACGACAGCTCTCCGGTTCCCGAGCCGCCCACCCTCTTCGACAACTGGTCTGGCCGCAGCGACACGTTGGCGAACAATGCTATGTCGATTAAGGACCACTTCATTTACCAATGGGATATGAAATTTCAGGATCGCGTGCCTTTCGCCAACGACTTCGAAAGCCGGCTCGACGAGCCAGAACGCAAGAGAATGAACCCTCAGCAACAAGCAGCTTGGGACGCCTATTTCGAGCCCAGAAATCAGGCCTTTCTCGCATCCTCTCCAGTTGGTAAAGAGCTAATTCGCTGGAAATACCAGAGGTACATTAAAAACTATCTTCGCTGTATCGACTCCGTGGATGAAAACGTCGGGCGCTTGCTAACCTACCTAGACGCTAAGGGCCTGTCGGAAAATACGATCGTCATCTACAGTTCGGATCAAGGCTTCTACCTTGGCGAGCATGGTTGGTACGATAAGCGGTGGATGTACGAGGAATCGTTCCGCATGCCTTTCCTCATCCGCTGGCCAGGAAAAATCGATCCTGGGACTAAATACAGACAACTCCTGCAGAATATCGACTACGCGCCGACTTTTTTGGAAGCTGCAGGAGTGCCGGTGCCTGAAGAGATTCAAGGTCACAGCATTCTCCCGATTCTTGAAAACCCGGAAACCGAAAACTGGAGAAAGTACTTGTATTATCACTACTATGAGCATTTGACCGAGCATGGCGTGCCGCGTCACGAGGGCGTTCGAGGCCAACGCTATAAGTTGATTAACTACTATTCGAATGATGGATTCGAGTTGATCGATCTGCAAACCGATCCAAACGAAATGCGTGATGTCTCGGAGGATCCGAGATACGCGGATGTTCTAAAAAAAATGAAGTCGGAATTGGGTCGTTTGAGACAACGCTATGATCTCCCAAGCCTAGCGGAATCGGCGGTACATTAAGTTGAAGCCCATGGGCAAGGGCGGTCGATCTCCGAGCTCTTGCGAATCCAGAATATGGATGGCCGCTGCGAGATCGACAGCTACCTTAGGTTTGCTCGGGTGTCCGAGTAGATTCTCCTAGTTGGTTGTCGTGTCAGCCGATTCAGGCTCTTCCCCCATTTTTCTGGCTTCGAAACGAAGATCGGGAATGCGAGCCGCTATCCATATTGAAACGACAGCTAGAACGATAGATAAGGGGAATATATAGCGGTAATTGTCATCGAAGAAGTTATCGATAATGATTCCGGCGCCCAGTACGGCTAAGGCTCGCCCAAGCCCCCAGCAAATATTGAGAGCTCCGCTTACCTGGCCCAGGATATCACGAGGGACATATTCGCTGAAGAATGGCTTAAAGGTAACGATGGTAATCATGTATCCAAAACCCCACAATATCGCCAGCCAGAAGAGATGGTCGGTGCTTTGGGCCATCCAGCCGATACACAATGAGGTCAAAATACAAGCTATGCCAACCAGCATAGCGAAGCGTTTGGAAAGGAAGCGTTCGACGACGATGGCCATGGGCACGGAAAGCAAAAGAGGCGGAACAGTGGATACCCAGAACGTTTCGCCGTATTCGGCCTGATCTAGGCCTAGGTTGTGGATGGCGAAAAGCCGAAGGTAGCCTCCTAGGACGGCGAGGTTCATAACCATCGACAGAACAAAATAGAGGATGGCGAATTTTCGGCGAGTTGGATCGCCGAAAAGGTCCAGGGCATAGCGTTTCGCATCGAGCTTTGGCCGATCCTTTTTGACCACCGGTTTCTCGTTCAGAAAGAAGGATAGACCCGTTACGAAGACAACTTGTATGACCGCTACTAGCCTAAAGAGCTCATCCGAATCCAAGTGCTTCATGCCGAATCGCAGAAATACTAAAGTCGTTAACTGACCAGCCGTGATCAGCATTCCAGATACGAAAAGCCTTTGCTTGGGAGGAAAAAGATCAGCGAGTAGCGGATGATCGGATCCCCAGAGAACATCCTGGAAGAACTGATACACCACCACGATTACAACGAGATGCCAGAGAAATCGGGCTTCGGGCACGAACCAAAGGCAGACGGCGACGATTGGGGCGCCTGCAATAAGAAAAAAGGCCCTGCGACCGACGGGCGTCCAAATTTTGTCGCCAAGCACTCCGACGATTGGCTGAGCAATAAATCCGAATGCCGGGTTTATGAATAAAATCAGAGCGATGGTGGTGGGATTTACCGTGAACTGTTCGATCATCGCGGGAAGCAGATGTATCGAAAGCTGCTCAGTGCTCATGAGAGCCCCCCAGATTAAGGCGAAAACGACCATGATCGGCCATTTTTGCGATGTCGATCGGGTCGGTTGTTCGAGTTGGGAAGACATGAGCGTAGATTGAGTAGAGGCAGCAGGGAACTACGGTAGAGAATGTTCAGTTCATGAAAGCGGTGGAAATCGCTGGGCTCGGTTGGGCTCTTGCTCTGTTTCAGTGAAGTTCGACAGGAGGCAGATCTTCATCCAATCGCATGGGTAGCCGTGTCCGTGAGGCAGTTTTTCTGTCAGCCTTTCAGCAAATTCATGGGGCAAATCCCAATCGCCAGCTTCGAGAGATGGTCGCAATTGCTCGACGGATCGGGATCCTGCCAATACGGATGTAATAGCCTGGTTCTTAAGTATCCAGGATAAGGCTACGGTTACAGGACTTTTTCCGAGCTCGTCGCCGATCTCGCAAACCATGTCCACCAATTCTAACGCCTCTTTCCATACGAAGCGATCATTGAGAATATTGCCCATCTCCTTGAATCGTAGTCCTGGATCGGGGATGTCGATTCCACGGTACTTGCCCGTGAGGAGCCCGCTAGCAAGAGGACTCCAGCAGAGTACGCCCATGCCTTGGTCGACACATGCGGGGATGATTTCCGTTTCAATATCTCTGCGAATGAGATTGTAAAGATATTGACCAGAGATGAAGGGGACGCCGCCATGTTTGTCGGCCGCTGCATTGGCTTTGACGATTTGCCAGGCGTAGAGGTTGGAACAACCAATGTAGCGGACCTTCCCTGAGCGAACCAAGCCGTCTAGGGCACTCATTGTTTCCTCGATTGGCGTGTAGGGATCGGGTCCGTGGATCTGATAGAGATCCATATAGTCGAGATTCATCCGCTCTAGCGAGGCATCGCAGGCCTCGACAATGTGCTTCCTTGATAGGCCACGGGCGTTCGGGCTGTCATTCATCGGAAACCAGCATTTTGAGGCGATAACAAGATTGTGGCGCTTTTTACCTTTGAGAATCTTGCCGAGGATCTTTTCTGACTCGGTATCGGCATAAAGATCCGCTGTATCGATAAAGTTGCCACCAGCGTCGATGTAGGCGTCGAGCAACGCTTGGGAAGTCGCTTCATCGCAACCCCAGCTTTTGTTGCCAAATGTCATGGTGCCTAGACAGACGCGAGAAACTGCGAGTCCAGAGTTTCCTAAGTAACGATGTTTCATAAAATAGGACGAACAAAGGGTCTATCGGTCAAGGAGCTAGGCGCAAGTGAAGTTTTGATATAGGCGCTGCAAGAGTTAGGTCCTAAACTCCCATTCACTGCTTGATTCATCGCGCAAGTCTAGAGCATCATCTAGCGATGTATCGCCCCAAATTCGTTTTGACCCTGATTTCAATCTTTTCGTTGAGTTCAGTTTTGATTGCCGACGAGCGTCCGAACATCGTTCTCATCTTTACGGATGATCAGGGCATCAACGACGTGGGTTGTTATGGAAGCGAGATTCCTACGCCGCATATCGACCGTTTAGCGAAGGAAGGAGTGGTTTTCCAACGTTGGTATTCGGCTTCTTCTATCTGCACGCCTTCTCGTTATGGCTTGCTTACGGGGCGTAATCCAAGCCGCTCCCAGGACCAGTTGTTGAGCGCTCTGATGTTCATGGTTGATGAACACAAAGAAACGGGCCGCTCGGGGATCAAGCTCATCGCCCTTAGCTCGGGCCAAATCTGAATACAGTTCCGGTCTTCGACCGCGTATCCAGCGTCTGCCCGTACAACGGTCCAGAAGGTTGGTATCCAAGTCTGCAACTACCATGGTTTCCTCAGCCTGCCAGGTTTCTTCTAAAATGCGCCCGTAGCAATCTATTATCATGGAGTTTCCGGTTCGCACTTCACCGTCATCTTCTCCGACGCCATTGCTGAACAATATGAAGAGCCCTTTGTCGTGGGCGCGAGAAGGGAGCCACCGCATGAGCCATTCCTGGCCTTTCACGCTTCTGAATTCCGATTCGATACCTTTCGGATTGGCTTTCCGGTTTCGCCAAAGCTCTGGATCGATGGGGCTCATGGCTCCAGGGCTCAATGAATCACACCCTCCCGTTTGGTGAGGAGCGAGGAGAATATCGGCACCCTTCAGCGCCGTAAGACGGACGTTCTCGATGAGATTGTTATCATAGCAAATCAACGCGCCTAATTTGATGCCCAGATCTGTCTCGATGACCGTGTAGCTATCGCCGCTTGACATATGCTCGCTAACGAAGCAGTGGAGTTTGCGGTGTTTGTCGACACGACCATTGGGCTGAGCTATGACATAGGCATTGTAATATTCGCCTGTATTCGATTTTTCGATGAGCCCAGCTCCGATGATCAATTCGTATTCTATGGCGAGCTCAGCGATCGCTTGGGTAGTCGGTCCGTCCGGAACGATTTCTGAAAGGGAGCCGATTTGCTCTCTGCTAAGGTTTCGGACATGCCAATACCCGGTAACGCACATCTCTGGAAAGCAGGCAATTTGGCACTCTTCCATCGCCGCTTCTCGGCAGAAACGCCGGATAGTTGCAAGATTTGCGGTTTTATCGCCGGGCTCGTGCTAAAATTGGATCGCTGCAGCTCTTATCATAAACCTACATCTAGATAGGATTTGTTTTGGAATGAAGAACTAACTATAGTGACGCTTTGGATTGAATTCCGACTTGCGAAAACTCCGATTTTGCGAATATGCCCAAATATCGTGTTTTCTCTATCCAAAGAAACGATTCAGTGCAGCGTACGCGTATCCCTGGCGATGATTGTAGCCATTGGGATGCTGTACATATCGCAATTGTACTTTGGAACGGTCGATATCGGACAGGAATTCGGCGTTATGGGGGACTATAATCGCGTAAAGAATCTGGTCGAGGAAACGGAAGAGCTAGAACTCGTAACTACCCGGATTCGTCGCCGAATGCATTTCGATTTTTACGCTACCGTGTCCGGGTTCGGGGTTACGGTCCAGAACGCTTCGGGCGAAACGGCGGTAATTTCCTTTGAGAGCGGAATGCCGATTTTGGAAGAATCCAGTCGAGAAGAGCTGAGAAAAGCGATAATCGAGGAAGCGGAAAGACAATTCGAGTCGTGCTTCTAAAGTCCGAACGCGCGGTCCATCTGTCCGGATATCTTTTTTAGCTCCGGGAGATCCCCGCCTTTGACTTCGGCAGCTACCCATCCATGGTAGTTGATCTCGTGCAGAGCTTTGCGGACATCCAGGAAGTCGATATCACCTTCGCCAATCTGCATGAACTTGTTTTCGGCTCTAGAGAATCCTTTAACATCGAGCTTGATAACCCGTTTACCGAGCATTCGTATCCAGTCTCCCATGGATCCATACTTCCAGTGGTTACCGATGTCGAACTGCATGCCAACCCAGGGGGATTCGAATTCGTCCACGTACTTGACGAAGCGCTCGGCGGTCTGATTGGAGTCGCCTTCATGATCATAGAGGAATTGATTCCACACGTTTTCGATAACGATGGAAATTCCCAGCTCAGCGGCCAGTGGTATCGCTTTGCGGATGTTCTCCACTGAACGAGGCCAGATTTCGGATTCCGGCCCATCCTCGCCTTTACCAACAACGAGTAGCACCGTGTGGCCGCCTACCGCATGGGTATCACGAATAGCGGTTTTCAAGTCCTGCAAAGCCTGCGCCCGGGTGGAGCGATCAGGACTCGAGTGGCGAATCTTCCAATGGGTACTGCAGACGGTTCCGTCGACCGGCAAACCGCTTTCGTCTATCGCTTGCCGGGTCTCTTCTACATCCATTCCGGGTGAATTCATTTCCACGCCCATGAATCCTGCCTTTTTGGCGGCACGAAATCGCTCGGAAAGGGAACCGTCTATTTTGATCATATTGATCTTCAGCGTCTTGAATAGTCGACCTTTCAAGGGATAGGAGCCGTGGTGAGCGGCCCTCAGGTTTCTGGTCAAAAGGGCTCCGCAAGCTAGAGCGGCGGAGGACTTGAGAAAGTGGCGACGTGAAGGGGGTAAATCCATAGTTGGTAACGATCTTTAGCTGTTCAATGCATAAGGAGATTTGCATAGTCAATCCAAGAGGATCCGTTAAGGTAGAGCTCCGGCCTATCGCTTGAGCGTTCTACGACGTTTCCCGCGTTTGGGATGACTCCTTAGCGTATTGAAAAAGTAGTGACTCGATTTTTTGATAATCGGTACCCAGTCCGGATTCCACCGCATAAGCATCGCCGCTCCTCCTAAATCTTTATTGCGGGTCGATTAGTATTCCTCGCTAAATCCAAGCCTTTTCTCGACATTTGGCCACTAATTCTTTTTCTGGGGGTTGTTGCTGACAACGCAGCAGCCAGTGGCTGCCGAGGCATTACCTGAACCGTTCACCCCTTTAAACATAAAGTGCTATGGAGTTCACTAGACGAAAATTCGTAAAGATCGGAGCGACGTCGGTTACTGCAGTTTGAACCCTCATGTCGACGACAGGCGCCGCTGCGGCTCAGAACCGCAAGGTTAAAGTCGCGACCATCGGATGTGGTGGGCGATCTAATCGAGATATTACCAATTTCATCAAAGCTTGCGCGATGCTTGGCCTCGAGGCGCAAGGTTCCCGGTTCGTATATGCTCCATGGGCCTTGAATCGCGTTCGCGTAAGCCAGTCTAATGAACTTTCCGTCGTGATGAGCGAAGTAGAGATAGTATTTCCCCAGTGAATCTCTAATCCAATCGGGGACGCGGATCAGCGATGGGCCATTGATTTTCGTGCGTAAGGTATCGGATGAAGCGTAGGAAGTGATTGGGGTTTTCGACAGGCGTTCAACAGTGATCCGGTAGTCTCCGGTGCTTACCGTTCGAGCAGAATAGGGGTCAGCCAGCAATGGGGATGCGAGAAGGGCCGAGGCAACCAGTTTGACTAACAGGATCAGTGCATTGCTTACTTTTCGAAGCACCCGATATGAATAGCGCGATTCTGATGGAGAGGTCTAGATCCTTTCCCCTTTGAGGAGGAAAAAACGGCACTGGCCGAGTCGTTACTTGCAATTTCGTCCGTTAGGCATTGCTTGGGCGGCAATGAGCAATGGAGACCTGATTGCCTACTATAGTACGAATGGCCAAGGAAATGACGATGGCATTTACCGACAGCGTGTTGGCCGAGATCCGTTCTGTCTAGGTGATCTAGATCTGCTTACGGTCGAAGCGAAAGCGGGATTCCTTCGTCTGAATGCGGATCGATCTATTATCTATTCAATTGCGACAGGCCCGGATGAGCGAGGCTTGGCCAAAGCTTTTAAGAGGGCAGCAAAGTCGGGCGACTTCGATCCGATTAATTTTCAAGAAGCGGCAGGGCAGGGCATGTGCCACATCAATCTGGATCGAACCGAACGTTGGCTGCTGGGAGTTAGTTACGGTGATGCCATGCTTTCCCTCTTCCCTTTGAATGAGGCTGGCGAGATTAAGCCCCTCGTCCAGTCAATTGGATTGGAAGGTGAAGGTTCAAAGGTCATTCCCGATCGCCAGGAAGTCCCTCATGCCCATTCGATTTATACCGATCCTTCAAATCGATATGCGTTTGTCTGCGATCTGGGTATGGACCGCATTTGGCTTTATCGATTTGATGCGGAAAAGGGTCGACTGGAAGCGGCAGAAAAGCCTTTTGTGCAGACGGTTGCTGGTTCGGGTCCGAGACATCTAGCATTCCATGGAAATGGTCGATGGATCTATGCTTTGAATGAATTAAACGGAACCGTTGCCCACTATGATTGGGATGCTGAGAACGGTATTCTGGAACCTAAGGAAGTGTTCTCAACTTTGCCGGAGGAATTCAAAGAGCCAAATATTTCAGCTGAAATTCTCGTTCATCCATCGAATCGTTTTCTCTACGCTTCCAATCGGGGTCATGACAGCTTGGTGGTGTTTAGAATCAGCGATTCGGACGGCTCATTGGAGCCTATCCAACGCATTCCTTCCGGCGGTGAACACCCGCGCAACTTCGTGATCAGCCCAGATGGGGATTTGCTGGCAGTAGCCAATCGGGATTCGAACAGCATCGTCTTTTTCGCTGTCGATGGAGATTCGGGTAAGCTAGCCGCTTTGGAAACGGTAGAAGGGGTTCCTGCTTGTACTTGTGTTCGCCTGGTTTCCTCCTGGGCCTCCGACCCGGAATCGCATTCTCAGTTTTCCTTATCACTTACGACACAATATACATGAAACGAATCTTGTTTTTGATCATTTTGGCTTCTCCGGTTTTCGGATCCGAGTCCGATCGGGCCATACGGGAGTACTACGATGATAAGGCTCGTATTCGCATGCTCAATTTCGAGATGCCCGATGATATAAAGATCAATCTTTGGGCGGACGAGTCGCAGATCCAGAATCCCTCGGCAATTACCTTCGACTCTCTTGGTAGGCTTTATGTGGCCGAGATTAATCGATGGCGATTCGGTGTGGATGACATTCGAGAGCGGCGCATGATGCTCGTCGAGGATATAAGCATCACCTCAAATGCCGATCGGATGAAGATGTTCGAAAACCATTTCGACCTGTATCCTCTTGAGCACTATACGAACAAGTCCGATCAGATTAGCATCCTTGAAGATACGGATGGCGATGATCGAGCGGATCGCTCGAGAATCTTCTCCGATGGATTCAACGATCCGTTGGACGGGCCGGGAATCGGTCTGATCGAGAGGGATGGGAAGGTCTACTATACCAATATTCCCCATCTTTGGATGCTGGAAGACATAGATGGTGATGGGATTTCCGACAAGCGGACTTCGCTGCAAGATGGGTTTGGCATTCGTATGAGCTTCTCGGGCCACGATATGCACGGCTTGACCTGGGGGCCGGATGGCAAATTGTATTGGTCGATTGGTGACCGTGGATACAACGTCCATACAAAAGAAGGAAAGCATTATTACGGTCCTAACTTAGGAGCGGTCTTTAGGTGCGACCCCGATGGATCCAATGTAGAGCTATTCTATGATGGACTGCGGAATCCGCAGGATCTCGCCTGGGATGATTATGGCAATCTCTTCACGGCGGATAACGATGCCGATGGAGTCGACTTGGAGCGCATAAACTACCTGGTTGAAGGAGGAGATTCCGGCTGGCACGCGGGGCACCAGTCCATCATGTCTTTTACCAAAGATCTCGATTTGCGATCGTACAAGTACACGGGAGATACGCGGCTGCCGCTGGCCTGGATAACTGAATACGCTTGGAAGGTTCGGGACGAACGGCAGCCCGCCTTCATATTGCCTGGAATCGGGCAAATAATTGGTGGTCCCTCGGGCTTCGTGTTTAATCCCTCAAGCAGCATGGGGGAGAAGTATGACGACAAGTTCTTCGTCATTATTTATATGGGATCGTTAACTCAGTCCCATATTTCCATGTTCAATGTGGAAGAAGATGGTGCCAGTTACAAAATGGTGAACAACGAAACCTTTTTCCGAGGTTCCAATTGCGTCGACATCGATTTCGGGCCTGACGGGAAACTCTATTTCTCGGACTACAATTACGGTGGTTGGCTAAATCAGGATGTAGGGAACATCTATGCACTGGAAGTGCCTGGGAAGTTCGACGATCCAGAAACCAAGGAAAACGAATCGCTGCTGCTCTCCTACTTTTCCCGAAAGTCGATAGCCGAGCTCACTCGACTGCTGGACCGTGATCATCAGCAAATTCGGCAGAAGAGCCAATTCGAGTTGGCCAAGAGAGGTCCTGCAGGAGCAGTAGCACTCACTAGAACGGCAATGAATCCGAAAGGATCCACATTCTCACGTATCCACGGAATTTGGGGTTTGGGCCAACTGGCGGCAAGCGAGGGGAAATCGGTCCTGGACCCGCTCCTTGAATTGCTTGCAGATGAAAACGATCAGGTTCGCATTCAATCCGCTCGCGTCCTAGGAGATCACCGCGTAGCAAAAGCGGCGGACCTTTTGGTGGGGGCCCTTAGAGACGAGCACCCGCGAACGTCGATGTACGCGGGGATAGGTTTGGGTCGAATTGGATACGAGGAAGCCGTCCCTGAGCTCCTCGCTCTTTTGGAGCGAAATGCGGATCAAGATCTGTGGCTGCGGCACGGAGCTATAATGGGACTAGCTGGTATTGACAAGCGGTTTTGGATTGAAGCAATGTCTCATTATTCCAAATACGTTCGAATGGGGATATTGCTGGCTTTGAGGAAGCTTAGGGATCCGGAGATCGCTGGCTTCCTCAGGGACGAAGAGAAATCTTTGTCCTACGAGGCAATCAGGGCAATCAACGACTTGCCGATGCTAGCCGTACAAACTGAGCTGGCCGAGCTCATAGAAGGCTACTTGCCAGGTGGAACGGCGGAGATGCCAGAGTCGGAAGTCGACGCGTTCATGCATCATCGGATAATAAATGCGAATTATTATGAAGCGAAATCGGGAAACGCCCAATCTTTGCTCAGATATGCGGCCAACTTAGAGTTGCCTGTTCGATTGAGGCAAGAAGCATTGGCAGCCATCGAGGGGTGGAACGACCAAAATACAATCGATACGACGACCGGATTGCCTCGCAAGAATCCAGCCGTCCGTGAACCTATCGAAGCGGTGGTGAAAGCGGAAATCGCAGCTGTTATGGAAACAGCGGAAAGCGATGTTCTCGTGCAAACCACTCGCGTTGCCCAACTCTATGGATTCGAAGTTGATCGGGAAGTTCTCGTTGCCCATTTGAATAACGAAGCAATGGAATCCGAGGTCAGGGTGTCTGCGCTGCAAGCTCTAATCAAGCGGAAGGATCCTTCCTTAGGAAAGTTGGCGCTCCAGTGCATCGAAGATGCTGACACGAGTTTGCGGGTTAACGCCCTGGAGGCCTTGCTGGCGGCGGATGTTAACCAAGGTATCGAGCAAGCGATATCCGCTGCTAATCAAGCTCCTTTAGTCGTGAAACAAAGAGCGATAGCCCTTTTGGGAGAGCAATCGGACTCGAGATCCGCTAGTTTTCTACAGGAAAGGCTTTCATCGATTTTGGAAGGGGAAGCCGCGGCAAACACCATGCTTGACGTGATCGAAGCCTCCAGAATTCGGCAGGAACCCGGTATCCAAGAATTAGTGTCCCGGTACGATCAATCGATCCTTACGGCGGCGCCGATAGAGAAATACGCTGCTAGCTTAATGGGTGGCAGTGTGGATCGAGGGAAAGATGTATTCATGAACCACGGCGCCGCCCAATGCGTTCGTTGCCACATAGTAGATGGGCATGGGGCAGAGGTGGGGCCTGAATTAACGACAATCGGCAAAAAGCGAGACTTCAAATATTTGTTGGAGTCAATCGTTGATCCAGGAGCGGCAGTGGCTGCGGGATATGGAACGATGGTCTTGACCCGAACGAATGGCGAAACCGTTAGCGGTCTCTTGATGAATGAGAACTCTGAGGGTGTAGAACTGAAAATGCCCGACGGGAAGGTTGAGACGATCTCAAATTCAGAGATAGCTTCCAAATTGCCACCTATTTCTGGTATGCCTCCAGTGGGTCTATTGCTCAGCCATGGAGAGGTGCGAGATCTGGTCGCCTATTTGGGCAGTTTGAAAATGGAAAGAAAAGAGAAGTCGGAGACCGAGCACGAGTAGTGTTGCCGAGATCCGATTAGCCTGGGCATAATTGCGATATGAAATTCGAACACTACGCCATCAATGTTCCTGACTCCGTCGCTGTGGCTGATTGGTATGCAAAAAATTGTCGAATGAAGATCGTCAAGGCCATCGACGTTGAACTCCTTACCCGCTTCTTAGCGGATGAGACGGGCCGTGTCGTTCTGGAGATTTATTCTAACCGGGCTGTGGAGATGCCGGACTTTGCTAGAATGGACTTGCTGGAGTATCACTTGGCCTTCGCCGTTGATGATCCGGAAGAAGAAAAAGCGCGGCTTCAGGAAGCCGGGGCCCGTTTCGAAGAGTCCGTTCAGCCATCCGAGGGAACAAAGCTAATTATGATGCGAGATCCCTTCGGTATGGCCCTTCAGCTTTGCAAACGGGCGGAGCCATTCTGACAGCGATGCATCCGCAAAACTCATTAAATGGAAGCAATTCATTGGCAAAATATAAGAATGAGTGTCCAACTCTTTTGGATTTGAAATAACTTGATATCAAAAGTTCAGACCTCTTGATGCCTCCCTTTGGTTTTACCGGGTTAATTTTTATTCTGAAGAATGCTGTGAATCTCGCTACGACAAAACGAAAACTCTCGATTTTGCCCAGCAGGATCGTCGCGATTGGATTCGCCTTGGGCGCACTCGCGAGCCAAGGGCAAGATCGCGTACCTGTGGATGCGTTCGATATGCCCGATGATTTGGAAGTGAGTTTATGGGCCACGTCGCCTCTTTTCTACAATCCTACCAATATTGATGTAGATCACCGAGGACGCATCTGGGTGGCGGAAGGGGTCAATTACCGGAAGTTTCGAAATAAGACCAGTCGGGCTCATCGGGTGGGAGATCGCATAATGATCCTCGAAGATACGGATGGAGATGGCCAGGCTGACAGTTCAAAGGTATTCTGGCAAGATTCCAGTCTGGTGGCTCCTTTGGGAGTAGCGGTCATCGACAATAGGATACTTATTTCCCAGCCGCCAAGTCTAATCGCTATTACCGATGTCAATCGGAACGACAAGTTCGACGACGAAGATACAAAAGAAATTCTGCTAACAGGGTTTGAAGGATTGGATCACGACCACAGCCTTCACTCAGTGACGGTCGGTCCGAATGGTCAGTATTATTTCAATACTGGCAATGCGGGGAATGCCGATGTGGAAAGCCCTGATTTGCATCTCTACACTGGAACTTGGTACCTCGATAGAACGGATCGGGCAAAGAAAAGTAGCGATGGTCACCAGTATGTCGGTGGTACGGCCATGCGCATGAATCCCGACGGGACGGGCCTGGCTGTGATCGGACACAACTTCCGTAATTCATACGAGCAGACAATCACTTCATTCGGAGATGTCTTCCAAAACGACAACGATGATCCTCCTGCGGCCCGCACGACTTGGCTTATGGAGTACGGCAATCTTGGATTCACGTCGGAAGATGGATTGCGCTCCTGGAGAGCGGAAAGAAGACCAGACCAAAGCACGGCAGAGGCCGAGTGGCGACAGGGAGATCCTGGGACGATTCCTGCCGGCGACGTTTACGGTGGTGGAGCGCCGACAGGGATCACTTATTACGAAGGAGCTGCTCTCGGGGAGGAATACAATGGAATGCTGCTTACCTGCGAGCCTACACGTAATGTAGTTTTTGGATACAAGCCGAAACCTCAAAGCGCTGGTTTCGCGCTAGAGCGATTCGATTTTTTCGGGTCCAATCCGACCGGCAGGTTCTATGGCGCTGATTTCGCTCAGACGAACGCCCGCAATAGTGAAGCTCGTTTTCAGTTCCGTCCCTCTGATATCGCCATAGGTACGGATGGAGCCATTTACGTAGCCGATTGGTTTGATACCCGCGTTGGCGGCCACGGAGCCTACGATGATAAGGGTGTCGGATCAATCTATCGGATCACGCGTAAAGGTGAGGAGATGAAGGCGCCGAAGATCGATTATTCGACGACGAAAGGCCTGATCGAAGCGTTCAAGAACCCTTCCCACAATGTACGAGGGGCCGCCTTTTACGGACTCAGAGAGAAGGGAGCTTCTGCTGCAAGCGCGGTTGCGAGGCTACTGGACGATGACAATCCCTACGTGCAAGCGCGGGCGGTATTCTTGCTCCCTCATCTCGGACAAAGGGGAGTGAAACTGGCAGAGGAACGCTTGAAGTATGCCGATCCTCAAATGCGTATCGCTGCTTTTCGGGCCATCCGGTCAACGGGAAGCAACTACATGTCGCATGCCAGGAGTCTGGCTCGCGATTCCTCGCCTGCCGTTCGTAGAGAAATAGCCCTGGCCCTTCGTGATGTCCCGTTTGGAGAAATGCGGGAAATCTTATTGGACATCGTTGATGGATATGACGGCAAGGACCGCTGGTATCTCGAGGCTATTGGGACGTCAGTTGCCCTTGAAGAGGCGCAAGCCTATGCGTATTTGAAAAGCAAGCGCGGGGGCGATCCCTCTGATTGGGATGCTAAATTCGCGAACATAGCCTGGCGCCTGCATCCAGAATCCGCTGTGAACGACATGAAGGCCTACGCCATGACTACGTCCAAGCCTATAAGCTCTCGAGTTGATATGCTGACGGCAATAGCCTATGTGCAGTCTGAGAAAGGTGCGCGAGCTATGGTCGAAATTGCTAAGAATGCGGAGGGCGCGGAAGTAACGACACGAGCTCGCTGGTTTATCGAGAATCGGGATAAGTCCTACTGGAGACAGTACAATCTGATGGAAGAGTTCGGAGGCCGAAGCTTAGGGCTGGTCGACGCCATCGTACCTGCTTTCCCCGAAGCTAAGCAGGAACACACTTTAGAAGAGGTTCTGTCCTACGAGCCGGATGTAGGTCGAGGAAAACGAGTTCTCTCTCAATGCTATATGTGCCACAAGCTAGACAATCAAGGCATTGAGTTTGGCCCGGATTTGACCGCGTATGCTAGAGGAAACCCGACCGAAATTCTTATTAAGGCGATCATCGAGCCTTCAGCGGATATCTCTCACGGATTTGAGAGCGTCCGAGTTACCACAAAGGACAACAAGACGATCGAAGGCTTCGTAATATCTGAAGGAAATCCACTAGTGCTGCGTGTGTTCGGTGGCGCCGATATGGCGATTGACCAAGAGCAAATAGCTAAACGCGAAGATCTGCAACAATCCTTCATGCCGTCGGCTGCTAGCCTGGATATCAGCGCCGAGCACGTAATGAATCTCGTAGCTTATTTGAAGAGCCTGTAGTTCAAAGAGTAGCACAGGCGTCCAGCTTGTTTTTTTTTTGACACTATCAGCCGAAAAGCATTGATGTTCCAGTGCTGCGATTCAAGTTATCTGCTCTCGAATAACCCGCGCAGCAAACGACCAAAGGCTAAGATATGGATGCTTCAGAATTTCAGGTTAGCTCAGCATTAAAATCCACAGGGGCAACCTCGGACTTAACCGATAGGGAAAAGCATTTGATAGGATTGGCAGTCACGCTAACTAGAGGATGTCACTTTTGTACTAGCCGCAGGATGGACGAGGCTCAAAAGTCTGGGATTCCATACGATACGTTGAAAGCGACGGTCGATCTTTCCGCCGCGGTTAATGCGGGAGTCGTTTTGCGAACCGCGATTTCAAGTGCGGATCTAGCGGAGATTGATCAGAGTTGCCAGGGTGATGAGTGCGTAGTGGGAACCTAAAGCGGCCCGTTAGCAGGGGTGACGCCTTTTTTCAGAATGATATTTCCGTACTTGGCGGTTTCCCCGGTCATCACAACCGCAAAAATGAGGAAAGCAAAGAGCTTCATTCGTTCTGCGACAGCCCCAGAGATAATAGACATCGCTGTTGCCACAAAGACTACCTGGAAGAAGAAATCCGATGCCCCTGAGTAATAAATATCTCCTCCAGATG
>Ga0208624_1000590_pt1 | contig 18482 bp, 15 predicted proteins | sample Knorr_S23_td_DCM_FD_185607 | JGI IMG/M metagenome (GOLD analysis project Ga0208624, IMG submission 185607) | Marine microbial communities from Southern Atlantic Ocean transect - Knorr_S23_td_DCM_ad_71m_LV_A (SPAdes) (version 2) | ecosystem: Environmental > Aquatic > Marine > Oceanic | place...
GCTTGGGATTAGGAACTGGGACAAGCCCCAACGAGCCAAGGCCCGAAAGCCAAAGCCGCGTTTGTCCTTGCGAGCCGTTGAGGGAAAACCGATTTCGGAGGCTAGCCGAGGTCGCGTCGTTTCGGCGATCCCTCTGCACTACAAAGGGCGCCCCTCAGAAGAGTCTCTCGTGAACGGGAAAGCGAGACACCGAAATTTTCGGGAGATCTTCGAGGCGGGTATCCACCGCTAGAACCTATCTTAAGGCAGGTTTTGGGAGAGGGTTTAGTAGCCACCTTTTTCGTAGAAAGTCAGGCGATTGATCAGAGCCTGAGCTTCGCGAGGTATATCGAACCAATCGCTCAAGACGATCTCGGGAGCATTGTAGGGCGTATTGTAGAACTGTTTAGTAGCGACGTTGTCAGGCTTTACCCAGCCCGCTTTGACCGCAACCCCGGCGAACAAGCCTTTGGTCGTGGTATAGACGAGAATGTTGGCGTTTTTGTAGTCTCGGCCTTCTTTCCGCTCCGTTAGGACGCGGACGGGACCCGCGACGGCGGATGCATCGGAGCTCAGGTCGAATCGGCCAGTATAGGCCCGACGCACGGTTTCGTCATCCATGATGACGTAAACGGTGTCGATCTCTTTGACTCCCAGTTGCAATCCGACGTTGGCGCCGCCTGTCGATACGAATGCAGGGACGCCCCACTTTCCGTTCAAGGGATTTTTTGCTACCAGCACGCCGAGGCCGCCATGTCCGCCGACAAAGAAGCCGCCTCGGTAATTGAGAGTTAGGATGATCCCTTTGGCTTGCTGAAGAATGGAGGCTGGAATAGCGGTTTCCTTCTTAGCCATGATTTCCTCGAGGATGTATTCGCTGTTAACGATTCGCGTTACGAGGTTTTCTCGCTTGGGAGCTGCGAACAAGGAATTGGCGCAGATAGCGAGGCTGAGTGCGATTGCGAGGTTCCGGAAAAAGCGGTTCATTTTATCTTAGATGGGAGCTTTGCGGGTAGGTTCCCGCATCCACGAATGTCGAATTTAGCGGATTATTGGGGACTCAGGGCGATGATTGCAATAGAAAGGAGCGGTTTTAACCCAAGCGAAGGGGCGCTTCAAAAGAGCATTTATACCCGGCGGCATCTTTTCACATTCATTTAGCTTCAATGCCTTTGTCTCAGAGATTGTATTATCGAAGGTTGAGGCGGTGGCTTTCCCGGATCTTGGAGGTGCTGGCCTTAAACCAGGAGCGACGCTTCTATTTTTTGGCGGTACTGATTGGGGGATTGAGCGGCCTTTCCGGAGTGGCGTTTCATTAAAGCATCCATTGGGCGGAAGAGAATTGGATTCATCGAATGGCCGAAATTCCGGGTAATTTGGCCATAGCCGCGCTCATACTGATGCCAGCCCTGGGAGGCTTGATCGTCGGCTTCTCGACCAAATATTAGGCTCCGGAAGCGGCAGGGAGTGGAATTCCCTAAACAAAAGCGGCCTACTACCTGAAATTCGGCCGTATCAGATTTAGGGCTGCTGTGAGTAAATTCATACTTGGGACGAATTCCATTGGATCGGGAGCTAGCCTTGGGAGGGAAGGACCAACGGTGTAGCTTTCAGCCGCTTTGGCATCATCGGTAGGGAGATTGTTCGGATTGGCTCCTCGGCAAGTGATGTCTCTCATCCCGCTAGGTTGTGCTGGCGGGATTGCAGCAGCCTTCAATACGCCGCTCGCTGCCATCGTATTCGCGTTCGAGGAGATCATGGGCGATTTGAAACATCGAGCATTCGCGGGAATCGTCATGGTAGCCGTGATAGCGGCCGTTATCGAACGCTCCCTTCTAGGCCCCAACTCTATTTTTCAAGTGCCGCCTCATCCCGATTCGCACGCCCTGGGTACCTTGGTTTGGAGCTTGGTTCTCGGTCTTTTGGCCGGGTTGGTATCCCATGCTTTTGTGGAAGAGCTGTTGGTTGTTAGAGAGGGCGTAAAACTCATTCGGGGGCGATACGATTGGATGATGCCTGGGGTAGGTGGCTCAACGACCGGAGTCATCGGAGCAGCCATATTCGCTAGTTGGGGAAATTTGGGGGTATTTGGAATCGTGTACTCGGACTTGTCGGCTGCCCTCTTTGGTTCGCCAGGCTTGGCGTTACTGGTTGTTTTGCTGATAGGCAAATTCGCGGCTACCGTTTTTTCTTACGCCAGTGGTGGGGCGGGCAGGATCTTCGCTCCAACCCTTGTCATTGGAGCCATGCTCGGGGGTATCGTTGGCTCATTGGCCGATCTTGTAGGATCGCAAAGTTCGTCGATGCCAAGCGCCTTGGCCTTGGTGGGAATGGGGGCCATGTTCGCCGGGACCATCCGAGCTCCAGTTACCTCGATATTGACCATTTTCGAACTTACTGGCGACTACGCCCTCATTCTTCCGATTATGGCGGCCAACCTTTCCTCTTACGCAATCGCGACCAAACTACGCCGCGTGCCCATTTATGAAGCCCTTTTGCTTCAGGATGGAATCAATCTAAGAAAGTTTCCCATCCTCAGGCCTGATCGGGGTTGGCAGAATTTGCCAGTCAGCACCATCATGACGAATACTGTCAGGACTTTGGAGGCCCGCCTTCCGCTTGGGAGGGCTTGATTGGAAATCGAAAATGAGCGATTCAAGATATATCCGGTCGTGGATGGGGATGGCAATTATATCGGGCTTGTACATAGGAAAGGGATTAAGGTGGTCGGTGGAAAGGAACCTGATAAGCAAGTACGGGAAATATTCGTGGCCTAGGAATTCCCAAAAGTGTATCCGGATATGACAATACGTGAGGTTGCTAACCGTTTTGTGGATACGGAATGGAGCGCGAATCCAGTAGTAAGCCGCCTAAACGAACAACGGCTTATCGGAATTGTAACGCTACACGATATAATTCGTCAGCAAAGACTCCAGGAAAAGGACGCGGAATAAGGCGTCTTTCGATTCAAGTTTTGATCTGACCGTCGCCAACGATCTTGAATTTGTAGCTACACAATTCTCGAAGCCCCATGGGTCCACGAGCGTGTAGCTTGTCTGTGGAAATCCCGATTTCGGCTCCCAGTCCGAACTCGAAACCGTCAGTGAAGCGAGTACTGACATTCCAGTAGACAGTTGCGGAATCCACTCCATTGAGAAAATTCTCCGCCGCGGTTTTATTGGTAGTTAGAATGCAATCACTGTGTGAGCTACCGTACCTGTTAACAAAGGTGATCGCTTCCTCCAGCGAATCGACGACCTTGATGGAAATAATGAGATCGAGATACTCGGTTCTCCAATCATCAGCTTCAGCGGCTATGGATTCGATACCGGAGCTCTCCAAGATCGTTTTCGCTTTGGAATCCGCCCGCAATTCAACGCCTTCGTCTCTCAATGCTCTAGCTATTTCGGGCAACGCGGTTTCCGCGACCGATCCATGGATAATGAGATTCTCGGCCGCATTGCAAACACTTGGCTTTTGGCACTTGGCGTTGACGACGAGTTCTTTGGCCTGGGAAATATCCAGTTCCTTATCAGCGTAGATATTGCATATCCCATCGAAATGCTTGATGACCGGGATGTGGCTGTGCTCGGCCACGAAGCGTATCAGACCTTCGCCGCCGCGAGGTATGATGCATTGGACCTTGTCATCCAACTTAAGCAGCGTGTTGAGGGCGGATCGGTCTTTAGTAGGGATAAATTGAGAGGCTTTGGGGGGAAGTCCGCTTTCCTCGAGGGCTTGGGTTACCAGCTTCGCCAAGGCAATGTTGGTATGGTAAGCCTCTTTCCCTCCTCGAAGAATACTAGCATTGCCGGATTTCAGGCAGAGAATCGCGCAGTCCACTGTAACGTTGGGGCGCGATTCGTAGATGATGCCAATAACGCCGATGGGTACGCGTACCTTCTCAATGGAAAACCCTTGAGGATGTTGATAGGTGTCTAGCGTTTCCCCGAGCGGATCAGGAAGCTCCGCTACTTGCCGAGCGCCGGTGAGCATATCTGAAACCATTCGATCGCCAAGCTCCAACCGCTTGAGCATGGCCTTCGTGATACCATTCTCGTTGGCCGCGGATAAGTCTTTTGCGTTTTCCGCTCTCAGTGAATTCACATTTTGCTCGATGAGCTCGGCTAGCTTTAGAATGGCGGCATTCTTTTGCTCGGTAGGCGAATTAGCCAATACCAGCGACGCTTCCCGGGCATCAGCAGCGATTTGGTGAATCAAAGCTTCAATATCGATTGCTTCCGTTGTCATAATCCTCGGTGTTTGCCCTAAAAACGATGAGGAAAGGCTCCAGGGCTGCAACCTTTTCGTTGGGTTGGGGGATTTGCATTTTTTGAATACAAAAAAGCGGAGCTCAGAAGAGCTCCGCGAAATCGGGAAGCACTTGGCTGGCTGTTCTTCTAAAACAGTTTGGGCACGTTCACTCCGGCTCCAGCGAGCTTCTTCGAAACTTTAGCCATGAGGCCTTGAGCGATTTGATACTCCTTTTCGTATTTCGTCTTGATGGCGTTCAGCTCCTCAATCGTCTTGGGATCGAATTTGGCTACCATGTCCTTAATCTTCTGAATGCTTGATTCGAGATCCGGGATTTGCTCTTTCACGACTATCAATACTTCGTCCGGTAGAGAGGCTTTCAAGGAATCGTACTTATCCTTGATGCCCGACATTTGGCTAGTGAGGTTTTGCGTGTTGGCGTTCAACTCCGATAGAAGAGCCTTTTTCTGATTCGCCAAGGCGGCGGCAACTTCGGCTTTGAGCTTGTCAGCTTGATCTTCGGCCTGCTTTTGCACGTTAGCAAGCCCGCTCTCCAACTCGTCTTTCGTTGCCGATTCAGCCGCGTGAGGAGCATCTACGGACGGTTCGTCCGAGGATTGCGAGCAACCGGCCAATCCTAGGCTAGCAATTAGGATCAAAGAGATAGACCAATTGAGGTTTTTTTCACAAACCTAGGATTGAATCAGAAAACTGCTGGCGTGGCAATGCTTTAGCGGCCGATGCTGGGCGGCCCGGATTTTGGCAACCGTCTCGAACGGAGAGGGAATTCTAGCCGAAAAGCTGCAAGTGCAGTTCGCTGGCCTGTTCCGCTGATAAGCGAGGCCCGAATTTGGACACGACTTTTGACGCGGCAAGACTGGCGAGCGTGCCAGCCTCTTCGAAAGACTTGCCATGCGTTATTCCGTATAAAAATGCTCCCGCGAACAAATCGCCTGCTCCGTTAGTATCTACGGCGTTCGTCTTAAACGGCTGGATACTATAGGTATTGTTCCCGTCGAACACCAAAGCCCCTTTGGGACCCAGGGTGACCACGAAAGACTTGGCGATGCCTTTCAGAGATTCCTGAGCTTTCTCGATCGTCGCGGCCCCGGTATATAGAAGGGCTTCTTCTTCGTTGCAGAAGAGAAGATCCACTCCGGCTCCCACGACTTCCGCCATTGGATCTCCAAAATACTTAACCATGCTTGGGTCCGAGAACGTTAGGGCTGTTTTAACGTCATTCTGTTCAGCCAGTTGTTTCGCTTCGATCATAGCGGCCCGACTGTGATCGCCCGTGACGAGGTAGCCCTCAATGTACAGAAAGTCGGATTCCCGAAGAGCTTCGATGGCGATTTCCTTATTGGAATAGTTGGCTGTGATGCCCAGATACGTGTGCATGGTCCTTTCCGCATCGGGTGTAGTCATTACCAGGCACTTTCCCGTAATACCCTCTTCATGAGCCCCCGGGGAGAGATTTGTATCCACATTATTGGCCGTTAGATCTTCATGATAGAAATTCCCCATTTCGTCATTCGCCACTTTGCATGAATAATAGCAGCTAGCTCCGAACTGGGCCGCTCCGATTATGGTGTTGGCGGCGGAACCGCCGCATTGCATATCGCTGCTAGGCAGATGAATCGCTTCCACAAGCTGGTGTTGCCGGGCTTCGTCGACCAAGGTCATGACCCCTTTTTCGATCGCGTGCTCCTGGACAAATTGGTCGCTTACTTCCGTGACGATGTCGACTAGGGCGTTGCCCATTCCGTAGATGTGGTATTTGCTAGGCATGTTCTTGGGAATCCAGAGAGGAAACGGTTGGTTTAAAGTGTGAATGCTGAGACCAAACCGTCACCCGCGAGTCGCGCAACACAAATTCGAGATTGATCGATTGAAGCTGTCCCGCCTAAAGTCCGCCATGATCAACGATCTGGTGGACGAAGTTCGCAAGCTGCTGGAGGCATACCCGCCTTGGCTGGTGATCACCTGTCTGGTGATTGTGAGCGCTGGCCTTCTCTATGTTTTGTGGCGAATCGTTAAGTTCGGTATCGTCCTAGTAGTGACAGCCTTGCTTATCGCCCTTGTAGCCTTCGCGGCCTGGACCCTATTTATTGCCTAACGTTGGAAATATTGGCTAGGTTCTAGTTGACCTGTCTCCGTCTTTCCCATTCACATGAGACCCGTCGTGCAGAAAGATCAGCCCAAGAAATACATTTTCGTAACCGGGGGAGTCGTATCATCGCTTGGAAAGGGGCTGACCGCCGCATCTTTAGGGGCTCTGTTGGAGGAGCGTGGCGTGACAGTTCGGATCCAGAAATTCGATCCCTATTTGAATGTCGATCCGGGGACGATGAATCCCTTTCAACACGGCGAGGTCTATGTCCTCGATGATGGCGCGGAGACTGACCTCGATCTAGGGCACTACGAGCGATTCACGTCGGGCAAGTTGAGTCAGTTCAACAATCTGACTTCCGGGCAGATTTACGAATCGGTGATCCAGAAAGAGCGGAAAGGCGAGTATCTGGGGGCTACGGTTCAAGTGATCCCGCACGTGACCAACGAGATCAAGGCTAGGATTCGGGATGCCAGTGAGGATGTCGATGTTCTGATTACCGAAATCGGAGGCACTACTGGAGACATCGAGGGCTTACCCTTCCTCGAAGCGATGCGTCAGTTTTCATTGGAAGCGGGCCGTAGGAACGTGATTTTTATTCATGTGACCTTGGTTCCATTCTTGAATGCCGCTGGAGAACTGAAAACCAAGCCCACCCAGCAAAGCGTGGCCAAGTTGCGGGAGATCGGTATTCAGCCGGATATACTGGTCTGCCGGACCGAGCATCCGATAGACAGGGAGATTAGAGAAAAACTGAGTCTCTTTTGCAACGTCCCTGTAAAGGCGGTAATTGAGGAAATAGACGTCGAGTCATCTATCTACGAATTGCCCTTGGCATTGCAGAGAGAAGAGATGGATGATCTTGTAGTGGATTTGCTTGGACTGGATGCTCCGGCTATCGAACATAGCGTATGGATAGATATAGTACGCCGATTGAAGTCGCCTTCAGGTCGAGTCGATATTGGCGTGGTCGGTAAATACATCGAGCTGCAGGACGCTTACAAGTCGGTCTACGAATCTCTAACCCATGCGGGCATTGCCAATGATTGCGCGGTTAATATTGTGCGTATCGATGCGGAGGCCTTGGAACAGCCGGAAGGCCTAAATAAGCTTAAAGGAATGAACGGCATCCTCGTTCCGGGAGGCTTTGGAGATCGGGGGATCGAGGGAAAGATCGCCGCGGTGAAATACGCCCGGGAGAACGGTATACCTTATTTCGGCCTCTGCCTCGGCTTGCAAATCGCGGTAATCGAATTCGCCCGCAACGTGCTCGGTCTGGAAGGCGCTAACAGCTACGAAGTTGATGAGAAGACACCCCACCCGGTTATATCCATGATGGACGAGCAGAAGAGCATCGTGGAAAAAGGGGCGACCATGCGATTGGGGTCTTATGAGTGCCAAGTAAAACTGGGGACCAAGGGGTTTGAGGCTTATGGCGAAGAGTTCGTACGCGAGCGCCATCGTCATCGGTACGAAGTAAACAATGATTACGTCGACCAGATCGAGAATGGGGGACTGAAAGTTTCCGGAATCAATCCGAAGCGAAACCTGGTGGAGATGGTGGAGCTGGAGGATCATCCTTGGTTCTTAGCGGTGCAGTCCCATCCAGAGTTCCTCTCTAAGCCGAACAAGGCCCATCCCTTGTTCCAGGCCTTTATTAAGGCTGCCCTAGAGGCGAAAAACGCTTAGATTTTAGGGGTTCGACATTCGCTCGATTATCGTTCTTCTGGGAATTGGCAAAAATGCCGAGATTGCGTAATGTCTAAGCTACTGATTGAGGTTCCCATTCCCTCCATGGGAGCGACTGTTAATGAAATCACTTTGGTAGACCTGTTTTGCGAGGCCGGGAAAGCCATCGTTAAAGGGGAAAAATTGGCGGAACTTGAAAGCGACAAGTCGATTTTCGATTTCGAATCTCCCTGTGATGGAATCATCAAGCGCATTTGCTGTCGAGCGGGGGACATACTCGAAGTGGGGGCCCCGTTTCTTCGCATCGAAACGGACGACGCCTCCCTGGGGCATTTGAAAGTAGATTCATCCGCAAGTGGGGAATCATCGCCGGATGCCACAAGCTTGGGCGAAAAAGCGAAATTAGCCCCGCTGGAAGAAATCACGCCTGCAGCGACTTCAGTTGAGAGGGTGGCTTCGCCATCATCAGCTGAGCAGGAAGCAATCGCTATTCGCTGGACACCTAAGGGTAAGAAGCTGGCGTTGGAGCGAGGCTTGGATCCCAGCTCGATTACAGATATCGTGGGTACTGGCCCAGGAGGTCGAGTCACGGGAGATGACGTCCAAAATTATAGAGGTACGGCTTCGGTCGGGGAGTCCTCTGGGGAAGCCACTGTCAATAAGGACTCGGAAACGGTCTGCGTAGCTGGGATCGGTTATGCGGTTCCCAAGAACGCTCGTTCGAATGAAGAGATTCTCAAAGAGTTTCCTGGCAAGACCGCGGAGGAGATTGAGAAAGTAACGGGCATTAAGCAGCGCTATGTCATTAGTGAGGGTGAGTCCGCCACGAGTTTGGCAGTCGAGGCGTCCAACAACGCTTTGGAAATGGCTGGATTGCCCGTGTCGGACATCGACGCAGTAATTGTGGCTACTTTGCTACCGGATCAGCCTGTTCCCGGGGCGGCCAGCGCGTTGGCTAAAGAAATGGGTATCGGTAAGGCTTTAGCCTTCGATTTGAACGCCGCTTGTTCTGGCTGGCTATACGCTCTCGAAGTAGGGCGGGCCTTCATTATCGGTGGAACGGCGAAAAATGCCTTGGTTGTAACGGCAGAGATTCTCTCGCGGATTACCAATTCTAAGGACCACGAAACCGCATTCCTCTTTGGCGACGGAGCCGGGGCGGCCGTACTGACCCCACAAGAGGGAGGTCATCGCTTTTATCGACATGAACTAAGTGGCGATTCGCGTTTCACCGAAGCTATCTGCCGCACTGGAGGCGGGGCGATGAATCCCATACCCCAATCTGGAGATAATCTGGACTCCTTCTACATTCAGCTCGATGGAGGAGTCGTATTCAAGAGAGCGGTACTAGCGTTTTCGGATATCATTGAGAGCGCTATGAAGCGGTACAATTTGAGTAAGGACGATGTCTCCTGGATCGTTCCTCACCAAGCGAACGCCAGAATATTAAAGGCCGTAAGCAAGCGGGTGGGTATCGATTACGAGAAATTCATTGTCACCGTGGGCAAGTACGGGAACACCTCGGCCGCTTCGGTATCCATGGCCCTCGGGTGGGCAGCTGAAGAAGGTATCTTCGAAGAAGGCGACAAGATTATCTTTTGCTCTGTTGGAGCGGGCTTTACCTATGCTGGCGGTTTGATGGTTTGGTAGCGGCAGGCTTTTTCTCTATCATACCATCCTGGCAAATTCGTATTGAAACAGGCTAATCGCTTTGATCGCCGCAGTTTCGCACTTCAGTACATGTTTTCCAAGTGTGATGGAAAGAAACCCAGCGTCTCTGATTTCTGAATACTCGGAATCGGAAAAATCTCCCTCAGGTCCGATTAGAAACAAGCCAGATGGATTTTTCGTTAGATCCATTCCTGCCAGTCGCGAGTAGAGCGGTTGGCTATCCATCTGCAAAGAGGCGATCAGGCAAATGCCGAACTCGCTAGTTCCCGATTCCAAAAACCGCCCCAGTTGTGTTTCCGGATGTATGGTTGGAATAAATGGGTTGCCGGATTGCTTGGCGGCCTCGATAGCGACCGTCTGCCACTTATACAATTTTCTACCTCCATGAACTTTCGATTCAGTTCGGGCCGATAGGATAGGGTAAATATCTTGAATCCCCAACTCTGTCGCTTTGCGAATGATGCTCTCCATTCCTTTCGCTTTCGGGATCGACTGGGCGAGGGCGATCCGCGACGTTGAAGGCGAGTGCTTGATATACTGTGTACCTTCTAATGTGGTTTCCCGTTTGTCAGCAGTCTCGATTCGGGCCCGCCACTCGGAGCCCCGCCCATCGATAACGGAGACTTCATCACCTGCTTGAGCTCGATGGACGGCGATTAGGTGGTGAGACTCCTCGGGAGATAGGAGAATTTTTGGAGAGCTCGGTTCGAGTTTGGGAGAATAGCTCCGGAGGCCAGACATAGAAGTGACTTTGACTAAGCAGGTAGTCCATTCAACCCATATGAGGGCTAGATCTAAAGACGAAAGGGCCCCGCTAAGCGGAACCCTTTCTAACTTATCAAACTACAAACCAGAATTCAGTAAAACTACAACCTCCTCCTCTATAAGAGACAGGCGCGTGGGGCGTAAAAACGTTCAATAATTTTGGGCCTTTCTGAAAATTCATCTCTTTCCACTCGGTTTTCCCTGGAATCCAGGCAAAGAAAAAGCGCCGCGAAGCGACGCCTTCTCAACTTATCAAACTACAAACTAGATACGAAAAATAAACAAAATCCTACCAAAATGCAATGTGATAGACGGCACCTAACGTAAGAACGTTCAATCTTCTACCAGAAAATTGGTATTTATAAATTTAAGTAATTGATAAACAATAACTAAAGAAAGTTAATTAATCGTTCATCTACGTTGAACTAATGCATGGAAGTCCTTGATTCGGCAAAGTTTAGCCATGTAGAGCAGTCACTATGTTTCCAAGATGGTAGAATAGGCTTCCAGCTTGTTATCTCTGTATCCAGCTACAGGCAGGATGCCTGTGCTACTATTTGATTTCTGGGCCTTCGGTCCATAGACGGGCTCAGTTTGGTGAGCAATGTCGAACCAAGAATCGCCCGCTACTTTGACTGGCTGCTGGGAGGTGCGACAGGGATCTTGCTCATTAGCGCTGCGCTGCCTTGAATCCCTCGGGATCTGAACCAAGGACTTCTACTCGAGATTGTATATTTACCCTCCGTTCCGACGAAGGTTGGTACCCAGGGGGGAATGATTCGCTTTGCGCAGGACTGCGTCCCAATGCTGCGCATTGCCCATTTTCGCTATGCTTCGTCAAACCCCCAGGGGTGTTCGCTTCCCGTCCGCTGGCTACAAGAAAGACTACGTAACCGTGATCTTCATGGTACCCAGGGGGGGAATCGAACCCCCACTCCCGAAGGAAGCGGATTTTGAATCCGCCGCGTCTACCAATTCCGCCACCTGGGCAACCGTGTCGAAGGAGTGAGGTGTATGCAGAAGTCGATGAGGAGAATCAAGTCAATTCCTGTGAGCCGAAGAGCGGCTTTGGATATCAAAAAAACGTTTGTAATCGTTAGGAGAGCTCCCCAGATTTTCCAGCCTTTCCCTTATTGTCGGGCCATGGCGCAGCCTGGTTAGCGCGCTTGTCTGGGGGACAAGAGGTCCCGAGTTCGAATCTCGGTGGCCCGACCATTTTTCGAATCGATAGAATCTAGCGGGAGTGTCCGACTCGCATCCAAGTTCGAATCCTATGTTCAAAAGGTCTACGCGCTCGCTGGTGTTGGCCTTGAGCGTTGTTGCTTGTTTGGCTTGGGCTTCCAGTTTCGACAAAGTTGGACCTCCGAGCGTTGACTTCGAGCATTTCGACAAGATCGCCCACTTTTTCGTATTCGGATTGCTGGCGACTCTCTGGTTTCGCTTCCTGCCGGGAAACCTGGTGGGATTAGGCCGTTTCGCTGGAGCGATCGTTTTGACGGTATTGTATGGAGTCGTAGACGAGTGGATACAGCATTACAATCCGCTGCGATCGTTTGATGCCTGGGATTGGATTGCCGATGGGGCGGGATCTATTACGGCCATCTGGGTATATCGGAATTGGAGGCTTTATCGCCGGGCGCTAGAGACGCGAATTTCTGATCTGTGTCGACTAAAGTTGACGGAGATAGATTAAGCGGGCCAGCGCAACCGAACCTTGCCTTTGAGGAGCGCGGGCTTTCTATAGATACCAATGAATGAAACCGCGGCGGCAGAGAGGATTCGCTTTCTTACCGATGAGATTAGACGGCATGACGAGCTCTATTATCGCAACGCGAATCCGGAAATAAGCGATTTCGATTATGATCTGCTGAAGCAGGAACTAGAGAAGCTCGAGCGGGCCCATCCGGATTTGGCTCATGAGAATTCGCCGACTGGACAGGTAGGCGAGGACTTATCGGATGGATTTCAAACCTATCAGCACCGTTTGCCGATGCTGAGTCTGGATAACACGTATTCGAAAGATGAATTCTTCGCATTTGTCGAGAGGGCCGGCAAAGGGCTGGAATCGGAATCGATCGAGTTTGTCGTTGAGCCGAAAATCGATGGGGTTGCGGTAAGCGTCACTTACGAGAATGGACAATTAGTCCGAGCGGTCACTAGAGGAAATGGGGCTGAAGGTGATGACATTACCGCTAATGCGATTTTGATAGGAGAGCTTCCGAAGTCCATCGAGGGGAGCCGCGTGCCGGAGATCATCGAAGTTCGTGGGGAGATTTACATGCGCAATGACGAATTCGATCGGATCAACGCTGAACGGCAGGCGGTGGGACTAGACGAGTTCAAGAATCCCCGTAATTTAGCTGCGGGAACGGTGAAGATGCTGGATCGTGTCGAGGTAGCGAAGCGACAATTGAATATTGTTCTATACGGTCTGGGATTTAGCCAACCGAGCGCATCGGATACGCAATGGGGATTTCATGAAAGCCTAAGAGAATGGCGATTTCCCGTGGGCGAGCGCTTTTGGAAAGTCAATGGTGCCGCCGAAGCTTGGGATGCGATCGAGCAGTTGGATGCCATGCGCAACGATTTTCCCTATCCTACCGATGGGGCTGTTGTTAAGGTGAACGGATTCGTCGAGCAAGATATCCTGGGGCAGACATCCAAAGCCCCGAGATGGGCAATCGCTTACAAGTTCGCGGCCGAACAAGCGGAAACCTTGCTAGAAGATATCGTCATACAAGTTGGCAGAACCGGTGTATTAACTCCGGTGGCCCAACTGAAGCCGACGACTCTCGCGGGAACGACTGTTTCGCGGGCGACCTTGCACAATGCTGAAGAGATGGAGCGCAAGGACGTACGTGTTGGCGATACGGTAGTCGTGGAAAAAGCCGGGGAGATCATTCCTGCGGTTTTGCGGGTGATTAAGGAAAAGCGTCCTTCAGACAGCTCGCCGTTCGTGTTTCCAACTATTTGTCCGGAATGCAGATCGGAGACCCGTAAATTGGAAGGGGAGGTGGCATTGCGATGCATCAATGTGGAGTGCCCAGCCCAGGTGCGGGGGCGCTTGGAGCATTTCTCATCCCGTCAGTGCATGGAGATCGAAGGATTGGGAATTGCCGTGGTCAATCAATTGGTCTCTCGATCCTTGATATCCAATTATGCTGATATCTACCGTTTGACTTTCGACGATCTGGTTGGTCTGGAAAAGTTCGCGGACAAATCGGCCAATAACCTGTTGGAGGCGATTGATAGAAGTAAAGGTAACGATTTATGGCGTTTGCTGCACGGATTGGGAATCCCTCAGGTAGGCGCTGCTGCAGCCAAAGATTTGGCGAAAGCGTATGGATTAGTAGCGCGTTTGCGGGAGGCCTCTGTCGAGTCGCTGATTGAGGTGGAAGGGATTGGGGAAAAAACGGCGGAGGGTATCGCGGCGTTCTTCGACAACAAAGCCAATGCGTCCATCATCGATAATCTGTTCGAACTAGGCATGAATCCTACAGCGCCGGAAATTCCTCAAGGAGATGACGCGATTTTCGACGGTATGACCTTTGTTATTACAGGCACTTTGCCTACGATGAAGCGCAACGAAGCGAAGACGCTGATCGAAAGCAAAGGGGGGAAAGCTACTGGTAGCGTTAGCAAAAAGACGGATTATCTCGTAGCTGGGGAATCAGCAGGCTCGAAATTGTCCAAGGCTGAAAGTCTGGGGATTCCTATACTTAGCGAAGACGGATTGCTGGCTCTGATTGATTCGCTTGGATCCGGTGGATCTCGAGTGTTAGGCCTCAGTGTTAAGAGAGCTGAGGCTTAAATTCCTGCTGGCCCTTGCATTTTCGTCTGAAGCTCCATTTGGAAGGTCTCGATATCCTCCTGGCTTGGCTGATAATCGGGCTGGTCGGGATCGAGCCCTAGTCGACCCATAGGATCGACGTACCATTTTGCTGATACGCCATCGCTAAATGTAACGCTGCCGCTAATAGCTGTTCCCGGTCTTTTAATCGAATCGATATCCACCGTAACGCCTCCCCCGGAAGCTGCCGCTTGTTTGGTCTCCGCTCCGGATTGATCTAGAATGCCGCCGCTGCCGCCCGCAGAGCTCGCGCTGGAATTAGTGGGCGCGTTCAGATCTGCGGAAACCTTCTCCTGGTCCTGCAATTCGAGATTCAGATCGTCGATAAGGAATCGGGTTTCCATGTAGGTGGCCGCAACGTCGAACTCGTTGGTGATCAGGCTCTGAATATCCGCGATGGAGGCTCCGTCATTCAGACGTTCGGCGATAATGCTCTTCTGTTCGTCGCTAAGATTCATCGATGGATTAGTTCAAAGGCGATTGATTTCCAGAGGCAATGGTTTTCCTAGCCTTTGTCTCTCGAATAGACGAACGAATCAGCCCACTTGCAAAAAAGTGGGCCTAAAAGAAATTACCTTGAGAGCTGGGACTTCAGGTAGTCGACGCTGTGTCGGACCGTATCGTCTTGGTCGACGAGATTCTCCACTTGGCGGCAGGCATGGATGACAGTTCCGTGGTCTCGTCCGCCGAAGGCTTCTCCGATCTCCTGCAATGAGTGCTTCGTCAACTCGCGACTTAAGTACATGGCAATCTGCCGGGGTACGGCTATATGATTGGGCCGACGGCGGCTAAGCATGTCCGAGTGCCGAAGTTCGAAGTATTCCGCGACTCGCTTCTGAATAGCGTCGATCGTCAATTGCTGGCGCGCCGCTTCCATTAGGACATCCCTCAAAAGCATTTCGCAAGTGGCTATGTCGAGGGCGTTGCCGGTAAGTGAAGAATAGCTGCAAACTTTTATGAGTGCCCCCTCCAATCGCCGGATGTTTTTAACGATGTGCTCGGCAATGAAGTTGATCACGTCGTCCTGCACTTTGAAATTGTGCTGCTCAGCCTTTTTGCGAAGGATGGCCACTCGGGTTTCGAAATCAGGAGCCTGAATATCGGTGACCAATCCCCATTGGAATCTGGATACGAGGCGATTCTCTAGCTTGGCGATTTCGTTTACCGGACGGTCGCTAGAGAGGAAAATCTGCTTCTGCTGCTCGAAAAGCTCATTAAAGGTATGAAAGAACTCTTCTTGGATGCGTTCCTTGCCACTAAGGAACTGAACGTCATCAATGAGCAGGACATCGACTTTGCGATAGCGCTTTCGGAATTGAGTTAGCGTGTTTTCCTGAATCGCGGAGATGAATTCGTTGGTGAATTTCTCCGATGAAAGGTAAGCGACGCGAGCCTCCGGCTTATTGAGGAGGATGTGATGGCCAACCGCGTGCATGAGATGAGTTTTCCCCAAGCCGGTGTCGCCATAGACAAAAAGCGGATTGTAAGCGCCGGCGGGAGCATGGGCAACAGCCACAGCAGCCGCGTGAGCTAGCTGGCTATTGGAGCCTATAACGAAATTTTCGAAGGTATTGCGACGATTGAGCGTCGTCTCCGCAGGCCTATTGCTTACGGGAGCGACGCGACCTACTGATGACTGGGATCGTCCAGCGATACGCTCGGCGATTCGATTGCTATCCTGGACAGTCTCGGTTTCGGCGCTGTTCTTGTTTTGAAGGGCAACAGTGACCGGATAGCCAAGGAATCGCTGAAAAGCCTTCGACAACAAATCGAGATAGTTGTCGTTGATCCAAATCGCGGAAAACTCGTTGGCGACCTGAAGCACGACAGCTGACTCGTTGGCCTCGATACAATCTACGTTAGCGAACCAGCTATCGAAAATGTCTTGGGGAAGGAGCTCAGTTAACTCGGCTTTAACTTTTTCCCAAATTTGTGTGGGATCGGAAACCTGCGGCATTGAAATATGTTAGAAACGTTAGCGGTTATTCACATCATTGATAAACGCGGCGGGACGCTGGCTGTTTCCAACTTGGTTTCCATAAAAAAGCGCTACTTCAAAAAGAGTTCAACGGGCTCGCAAGAGGCATTCGCTATGAAAGCTTTGTCAAGTCGTTGGTATTAAGGAGGTTAGCGGGGATAAAAAAGCTGCTTATTCGGAATGGAAAATCAAGGTGTCAACGGGAAGCGCAAAACGCGTTTTATTAAGCAATTGTTGTAACAGTAACGTAAAGAGAATCGCAATTCTCAAGCCCTAGTTTTGTACAACTTGTTAACAATCGGATGCGCATAAGTTTTCGTGCAAAAACCTTGCCTCGGAAGAGCTCATTATTCTCGCGTGGAACTCTTTAAATGGCAGCTGTTTAAGGATGGAAGATTCATTAATCGACGATCTGTGACGGCCATTACCTACTGTTTAGAGGGACGGAAGCGGGATAAAATTATTTTTTCTCCGTCATCTTGGCGATGAGGCGATCATTGAATTCCTTGGCGGGATCGTGCCCGAGTCTTTTCAAGGCTTGTACCATGGAAGCGACCTCCACGATTCGGGCGATATCCCGACCGGGACGGACAAAGATTTCAATATGGGGAACGTCGATTCCGAGAATGGTGAAGTAGTCTTGATCCAATCCTGTCCGATCTTCATCTGCGTCGGGCGTCAGCTCCGAAAGCGAAACCACAAGATCAATACGTTTCTCCGGGCGAATACTACGCACGCCGAACATTTCGCCCACATTGATAATCCCGATGCCGCGGCACTCCATGTGTCCTTGATTGAGCTCCATGCTAGATGCGATCAATTCGCGTTCATCCAATAATCGGATACGAGTAATGTCGTCGGCAACGATACTGTGGCCCCGTTCAATCAAAGCCAAGGCGCATTCGCTTTTACCTATGCCACTGCTTCCTCGAATAAGCGTACCCATTCCTTTGATATCCATCATCGTCCCGTGCTCTGTTGTCGAAGGGGCGAAAGCAGCGTCTAGAGCCAAGGTAGCTGCATTGATGAAGTTCATGGTGATCATCGAGGTCCGCAAGATTGGCAGTCCGCGCGTTTCGGCGATCTCCGTCATTACTGGCAATGGCAGATAGTTACGAGCGATCACCAGACAGGGGATCGTGTGTTCGATGAGTTTCAAAAGGCGTTTCCGTTGTTTTTCCTCATCCAGACTGCGCAAATAGGTCATTTCCGATGCGCCGAGAACTTGGAGCCGCTTGTTGGCGAAGTAACGATAGAATCCGGTCAAAGCCAGAGAGGGTCGGTTGACGCTGCCCTCGCGAATGGCCCGCCTGAGCCCGCGCTTCCCGGCAACCAGCTCTAATTTAAGATGATCGGCGTACTCCTTTAGGAAGTCTCGAACGGAAAGGCTGTCGATTTTTTTGACCGGTTTGGAATTGGGCATCGAAGAGAGTGACTGTTAAGCGGTACTGCTGTGTGGCTAGCCTCTTAAACTGATTCTACATATTGAAATTCTCGCCGAGGTAGATTTTGCGGCTCTGGGGATCATTAAGCAGGAAGTCGCGGTCGCCGCTTGTCAGGACTTTACCCTCGTGAATAAGGTAGGCTCGATCGACGATCGCCAGCGTGTCTCGGACGTTGTGGTCCGTGATGAGAATCCCGATACCACGCTCTTTGAGCGCCAGCACGATCTTCTGCACCTCCGCAACATTGATCGGGTCGACTCCAGCAAAGGGTTCGTCCATCAAAAGAAATTCAGGTTGCGTTACCAGGCAGCGGGCAATTTCCAGTCGGCGACGTTCCCCACCGCTCAAGGTGTAGGCCTTCTGTCTGGCTAGGGAGAGCAGTCCGAGATCGGAAAGCTGGCTTTCGATCAATCCTTTGCGTTGGCGGCGATTTAGCGGCAGAGTTTCCGCCACCGCCTGCACATTTTGCCAAACCGATAGCTTGCGAAAAACACTGGGCTCTTGCGGGAGGTAGCCGATTCCGAGGCGAGCCCGTCGGTGGACTTTCAAGTGGGTAATCGTTTTCCGGTTGAGTAGAACGAAGCCGCGGGTCGCTTCGGCCAAGCCGGCGATCATGTAGAAGGTCGTGGTCTTGCCCGCCCCGTTTGGGCCAAGAAGCCCAACCACCTCACCGGTGTTGATATCCAGGCTGGCTCCGTTAACGACTGTGTTGTTGCCGTAGGTTTTTACGAGGCCGCGAGC
>Ga0208624_1000591_pt1 | contig 18467 bp, 16 predicted proteins | sample Knorr_S23_td_DCM_FD_185607 | JGI IMG/M metagenome (GOLD analysis project Ga0208624, IMG submission 185607) | Marine microbial communities from Southern Atlantic Ocean transect - Knorr_S23_td_DCM_ad_71m_LV_A (SPAdes) (version 2) | ecosystem: Environmental > Aquatic > Marine > Oceanic | place...
TTTTCTTCCCCATTCTGCAAGTGAAATATCTTTAACTTTATAAGCAGTATATTTATTATCAGTCTTGTTTTTCATATGTATATTTATGATTCAAAAGTAAGCTTATTAATCAATTTAATCAAATGCCATTTCTTAAAGATTTTATAATAAATCCTAGTACAAAAATTAAGTTATGGAAGCTTAATTTAGGTGAACTTGATTATTTTGAATTAGATGAGTATGATAGAAATCTTATGAAGGCAAAGAAAAATGAACTAGTTAAAGAACAATTTTTAGCCATTAGAAAAACTTTACAACTAGAGGACCCTAATTACAAAATTAGATATGATGAATCAGGAAAACCCTTTATTAATTCAGATTTAAATATATCTATATCACATTCAAAATTTATGGCAGCAATAGTTTTTTCAGAGCATAATTTAGCAGGAATTGATATTGAACATAAACAAAACAAAATAATTAGGATTAAAAATAAGTTTTTAAACGATTCTGAAAAACTGGAAAATGAATATCAATACAATGTTGACAATTTAACAATGATGTGGACAGCCAAAGAATCAATCTATAAAGCACTTGGAATCAAAGGTGTTTCTTTCTCTGATAATATTATAATAAAAAACATAAATAAAAGTAAAGGTCATGGATATTATATCAAAGGAAAAGAAAAATATAAATTCGATTTAAAGTTTTTTTCAATCGAAGAATATATACTTTGTTATGCTCAATCTAATAATTAATCATGAATGAAATAATTGATTTCCTTTTTTCTCAATACTCATCATATTCTGAATCATTTATTTTTCTTGAAAGTTTTGCAGTTGGAATGAATATTCTTAGTGTTATTTATGCAAAACAAAATAATATTTTAGTATATCCAACAGGTCTTATTGGAACTGGAATATTCGTCTTTATACTTTTTAATTTCTCTCTTTTAGGAGATATGATAATAAATGGATACTTTTTTTTCATGTCAATTTATGGGTGGTATTATTGGTCAAGAAAGAAAGATGAAGTATTTATAAATAATGTTTCTAGACTTGAGAAAAAAGAATATGCACAATTAATCTTATTGGCTTTAGGAAGTCTCATCTTCATTTATTTTGTCTATGTACAATTTGATAAGTGGAATAGTTGGACAGCATATGTTGATAATATAACCACTGCCATTTTTTTTGTGGCAATGTGGTTAATGGCTAGAAGGAAAATTGAAAGTTGGATATTTTGGATTATTGGAGATTTAATTACAGTTCCACTTTATTTCTATAAAGGATTAACTATTTCCTCACTCCAGTATATTATTTTTACAGTTTTAGCGATATTAGGCTTCATATCATGGAAAAAGATATTACTCAAAACGAATCATCAATAAAGAAGGTTGTTATTTGTGGTCCTGAATCAACAGGCAAATCAACATTGACCCAAAAACTTGCCTCTTATTTTAAAACTAATTATGTCAGTGAATATGCAAGAGATTATCTTCAAAGTAAATGGGATGATAAAAAAGAAGTTTGTGATAAAGATGATCTTATAAAGATTGCAAGGGGACAAGTTGAACGCGAAAATGCTAACATTTTTAATTCTAACAAATTAATATTTTGTGATACGAATATTCTAACGACTATTGCATGGTCAAAAACTCATTATGATGGATTCTGTGATCCATGGCTTGTCAGACAATCAAAATTATTAAAGTATGACTATTATTTAATTTTAAATATTGATACACCTTGGATAAAAGATGACCTTCGAGATAGACCATATGAAAGATTAGAAATGTTTAAAGCACATAAATTAGAACTTGATACATTAAATGTTAGGTTCGATATAATTACTGGCCAAAACTTTAACAAAAGATTTAATACTGCTGTTGATTTAATAAATAAAAATCTTTAATTTTGAAATGAATTGGGGTGCTTATACTAAGCTGAGATCAAACCCATAGAACTTAGACAGGTAATACTGTGAAAGGAATTTATTATGAAAAAATATATACTATTTGTACTTCTTGTTAGTACACCCATCTTAGCTCAAGATGTTAATAATTCAAAAAACCTTGACTCTCTTACTAGTATTTTTAACTTAGAAGAAGTCACTGTTAGTGCAATAAAAGCAAAAAATGATACTCCTGTATCATTTGTAAACTTGTCCAAGGAAAATATTGAAAAAACTAATTTAGCTCAAGATATTCCAATTCTGCTCAAGAATACCCCCTCAGTTGTTACTCATTCAGACGCTGGTGCAGGGATTGGCTACTCATCTATTAGAATAAGAGGATCCGACCAAACTAGAGTTAATGTTACTATCAATGGAATCCCATATAATGACTCTGAATCGATGCAAGTTTATTGGGTTGACTTACCTGACTTTGCCTCGTCTATTGAAAATATTCAAATTCAAAGAGGTGTTGGTACCTCAACTAATGGACCAGGTGCATTTGGTGGAAGTATAAATATTCAGACTAATTCAGCATCAGAAAACCCTTTTTTTGAGATAAATAATACATTAGGAAGTTTTGGAACTGTAAAAAATTCGGTAGGATTCTCAACAGGTTTTATTGATAATTTTGAATTATCTGGGAGAGTTTCTAGAATTAAATCTGATGGTTACATTGATCGATCTGGCTCAAACCTACGCTCTTACTTTCTTCAAGGAGTTTACAGAGATGAAAACACTTTAATAAAAGTCTTGAATTTTGCAGGTCATGAAATTACTGACCAGGCCTGGTATGGAGTTGATTCATCAACATTAGAAACAAATAGAAAATATAATATGGCTGGTGAATACTATGATGAGTTTGGCAATACATTATATTACGAAGACCAAGTAGATAATTACAAACAGAATCATCTTCAAATTCATTGGAATCAGATTTATCAAAATGGTTGGAATTCAAACTTTGGGATTCATTTCACAAATGGAAAAGGTTTTTTTGAGAACTATAACCTTGGATATGGATCATCAGATTACATTGACAGAAGATGGTTAGACAATGATTTTTATGGCATTTTATACAGTCTAAATAAAAAAACAGAGGACTTTAATGCAAATATTGGAGGCTCATTAAATAAATATAACGGTCTACACTATGGAGAGTATTTATGGTATGATCAAATAAATTCTGCCGTTAATCAATATGATTTTAAAGAAAAGTTTTATGATGATTTTGGTGACAAAGGAGAGTTTAACATTTATGCAAAAATAGATTATTACATTACAGACAAACTAACACTTTATGGAGACTTACAATTTAGAAATATTAAATATGAGGCTGGTATTTCTGCTAATTCAACTTTAACTGGTTACATAGAAGATGGATTTGAAAATCTTGATAAGTCTTTTAATTTTTTTAATCCAAAATTTGGGCTATTCTATAATTTAAATGATAATAATAATCTTTTTTTCTCATTTGCTAGAGCTCATAGAGAGCCAACACGAACTGATTATGCAAATGGGAATCCAAATGAAGAAAAATTGGATGATTTCGAATTAGGTTGGAAGTTAAATTCAAATAATTTGGCTTTATCTCTAAATGCATTTTATATGATTTATGAAGATCAGCTTGTATTAACTGGTCAACGTGATATAAATGGGTATGAAATTAGAAGAAATATTGGTGAGTCATATAGAGTTGGAATAGAGTTTGATAGTAGTATCAAGCTAAATAACAAATTAAATATTGAAACAAATTTCTCTCTTAGTGAAAATAAGAATAAGGATTTTTATTCAACATTTGATGGAAATCTGAAAAATTTTGGGAACACGGATTTAGCTTACTCACCTAATTTAATTTTAAACAACATTCTAAACTTCAACCCAAATAAAAAAGTGTTAATTTCATTGCGATCAAAATATGTAAGTGAACAATTTTTTGCTCAAACCAACTCACCAATCTCTAAACTAGAATCATTTTTTATAAATGATATAAATTTTGTTCATGATATAGATTTACCAAATATATCAGATGATATAAAGTTTAAAGTTTTGGTCAACAATTTATTAGATTATAAATACTCTGCATATGGTGGTTATTATTCATATGATATTCAAGAGGATAATCAAGTAAAAACCTATGAAGGGACCTATTATTATCCACAATCTGGGATAAATATCCTTGTAGGCTTAGACGTTAAGTTTTAATAAAATATTTTGTAAATTAGTCATAATAATCCCCTAATAAAGGGGATTTTTTTGCATTGAATATGGGGAATATTTCATATTATACTGAAAAAGGCTTGAAGGAGCTAAGAGATAAATTAGCACAGCTTAAAGATGTGGAGAGACCTCGAGCATCCCAAGCAATTGCTGAGGCAAGAGATAAGGGAGATTTAAGTGAAAATGCAGAATATGATGCTGCAAAAGAGGCTCAAGGCATGCTTGAATTAGAGATTTCAAAACTTGAAGAAACGCTCTCAAATGCTAGAATTATTGACGAGTCTAAATTAGACTCTTCAAAAGTACTCGTTCATTCAATAGTAAAGATTAAAAACCTAACAAATTCAGCTGTTATGGAATATAAGCTCGTTGCACAAAGCGAGGCAAACCTTGCTCAAGGAAAAATATCTGTTGATTCTCCAATTGGTAAAGGACTTTTAGGTAAAAAGACAGGTGATTCTGTAGAGATAGAAATACCTAGCGGGAATGTTAAGTTTGAGATTCTAGAAATTTCAAGATAATGGCATCAATTTTTTCAAAAATAATATCGGGTGAGATACCATCATTTAAAATCTACGAAGATGAAAACTTTCTTGCGTTTTTGGATATAAACCCAAACACTATAGGTCATACATTGTGTATACCCAAAAAAGAGGTAGATCAGATATTTGATTTGGATGATAAAACTTTGTCTGAACTTATTATTTTCTCCAAAAAAATTGCTAACGCAATAAAAAAAGCTGTAGTTTGCGAAAGAGTTGGAATGAGTGTTATTGGACTAGAGGTTCCTCATGTACATGTTCATCTTATCCCAATTAATAATATGAATGATATGTCTTTTGATTCTAAAATTAACATGACAGAGAATCAATTTATTGAAACTATGAACAAAATAAAATCTTATATATAATGGAATTACTTGGAAAAATAAAACTTATTGGAGATATAAAAACATATGGAGACAACGGTTTCCGAAAAAGAGAATTAGTCCTAACAACTGAGGATCAATACCCTCAACATATATTGATTGAATTTGTTCAAAATAATTGTGAACTTCTAGATAACTTCAATATAGGTCAAACTGTTAGAATAGGAATTAACATAAGAGGGAGAGAATGGGAAAGTCCTGATCAAGGAATAAAATATTTCAATTCCATTCAAGGATGGAGAATAGAGTCACTAGATGATCAAGTTATGGATTCAGCCCCTGCTGATCTGCCTATGGAACCTGATACAGATTCACCAAGTGATTTGACAGAGGATGATCTACCTTTTTAATTAATCAAGATTCACTAAACAGTCATTACAAGTTAATAATGCTTTTGGTTCTTGAATTCCTATTAAGGTTTCATATAGTTTTGCTATACCGTTGAGTGCTGATAATACTTTAGTATCTCTAATAGACACATCAAAATTTTCAATTAATTCTTCGAGAATTAATGCCTCAGGTGATGGTGATTCACTATAATACTTTATTTTATAATCTTCTAACTCTGATATTTTGGCTGCATACGTAATGGCATCATTAATTCCACCAATCTCATCCACTAAACCAATTTCTTTAGCACTTTTTGCAATCCAGACTCTACCACCTGCAATATTTATTATGTCCTCATATGATTTAGATCTTGACTCAGCTACAAAGTTGACAAATCGATCGTATACATCAGCACCCCAGCTTTCAAAAATTTTATCTAAATTATCATCAATGGCTTGAGTAGGATCCCAGCCTGCGTACTTTGAGGTAAACACTCCATCAAAATTTACTCCAATGTAATCCATAGCATTTTCAAATGTTGGAATGGCAATTGCAACTCCAATGGAGCCAGTAATTGTTGTGGGTTCAGCAAAAATATAATCAGCTGGAGTTGAGATGTACACTCCTCCAGATGCTGCATAGTCCCCCATAGATACAATCACGTTAATTCCTTTTCTTTTAGCAGCGATTAACTCATCTCTCATCATTTCACTGGCAATTACAGATCCACCAGGACTATTTACCCTGAAGACAATAGCTCTTGTATTTTCATCTTCATGAGCTGATCTTATTTGATTTACTATCCCATTAGCTCCAGCAACTCCTTGCATGATTTCTCCTTCCATGATTACTCCTTCAACAGTTATTACAGCTATTTGATTATCACTATTAGAATAATCTTTATTTATTTGCTTTTTATAGTCATTATAAGAAATAGTTTTATAAGTTTCCGTTTCAGCTTCTTCATCTAAACCAAATTCTTCAATCATATACTGACGAAATTCAGGAAATGATTTTGTACCATCAATAATATTTTTTTCTAAAGCATAGGCAATATTTCCAATTTCAGCCTCTCCAAAAAATCCGATGTATTCATCTGCAAAAGATTGCAAATCATTTATTTCAATACCACGCCCCTGCGCCATAAGGAATTTCATTTCATCCCAAATTGGATTGAGCAGATCTTCTCTTTGCATCTTGTCATTTTCTGACATGTTAGTTCTTGTATTTGACTCAACTGCAGATTTGAAATCACCTTGAGAATAATTGTGAAAATTGATTTTTAAATTTTCATAAAGCTCTTTTTGATAGGCACGAACTCCCCCTATGCCTCTAATGCTTATACTCCCAACAGGATGTAGCCAGATCTCAGATGCTTGAGAAGCCATGAGATAAGAAGTAGTAGACAAACGATCATTGAAAGCAATTACCCTTTTACCTGAATCACGAAGTGACTTCAACTCTTTTGCAATATTTATTGCTGTAGTTGGTCCAGCAAAGCTTGTGGATGAGAAATCAACAAGCACAGCAGGAACATCTTCATCTTGGCCTGCAGCTCTTATTAATTGAATAAGATCTCTTGTTTGAATTTGTTCAGTTGAGGATCCTGTAGCAATTTCAAGCAGAAAATCTGAACTAAACACTTCTTGGTCAACTACAGTTCCCACAGGATCAATGAATAGTACTCTGCCACTTGGATCTTTAACTTCTGATTCTATAGATGTTATTGGCCCAAAAATTAATATTATAAAAAAAATCAAAACGATGGCTGTAGCTATATTAAGCATTATGATTCTGGCTTTTTCCAGAAAACTATTAAGCCAAGAGAAAATAGATTTAATTTGATTCATTATTTTTCAATAAAATTAGGAGAGTAGCATCATAAATGCAAGCTTCTATTAACAAACAATTATATTCCCACTCTAGAAAAATCAGTTACTTCAACTGATTCAGAGAAGCCTTTAATATATTGTGAAATGCTTATTTTGCTGTCCTTTATGAATTGCTGATTAATAAGAGTGTTTTCTTTGAAAAACTTTTTAAGCTTGCCCTTAGCAATATTATCTAACATTTCCTCAGGCTTACCCTCTTGTCTAAGCTGATCTTTAGCAATTTCAATTTCTTTAGCGATGATTTCCTGGCTAACTCCATTCTCATCTATAGCAACTGGATTCATAGCAGCTATTTGCATAGATAAATCTTTACCAACATCACCAGCATTATCAAAGTTTTCTGAAAAACCAACAATTGATGCAATTTTGTTCCCGGCATGGATGTATGATCCTACAAAGCTTGCAGATATATGCTCAAAAGAACCTATTTCAATTTTTTCACCAATAATACCTGTTTGTTCTAACAGTTTTTCTGAAACCTTCATACCTTCAAAATCAGAGTCTAAGAAAGATTCTTTATCAGTAAAACCCAGGGCATGATCAGATAATCTTTGAGCCAATTGAACATAATCATCATTTTTTGCAACAAAATCAGTTTCACAATTAAGAGAAATTATAATCCCAGATGTATTATCTGAATTAACTTTAGCTAACACAACACCTTCAGATGATTCTCTATCTGCCCTGTTCGCAGCAACTTTTTGCCCTTTCTTTCGAAGTACTTCTATTGCTTTGTCAAAGTCTCCACCGGATTCTTCAAGAGCTTTTTTACAGTCCATCATACCAGCTCCTGTAGCTTGTCTTAACTTATTTACATCAGATGCAGTTATTTTCAATTTTGTAAAATTTAGAGGTTATTCTTCTTCAGAAGCATCAGTATCATCGGCATTAGATATAGCTTCAGCTTCTTCTAGTTTCTTTTGTTCATCAATTTCTTTTTCCTTCTTTCTTTCTTCCAATGACTCTTTAATTGCACTACATACTATGTCTAAGATTTTCTCTATGGATTTTGATGCGTCATCATTTGAAGGAATAATGAAGTCAACTTCATTAGGATCAGAATTTGTATCAACCATAGCAAAAATTGGAATATTTAATTTTTGTGCTTCTTGAACAGATATTTTTTCATTTAATGTGTCTACAACAAAGATAGCACCTGGTAATCTTGTCATATCAGAGATTGAGCCAAGATTTTTCTCAAGCTTAGCTCTTTGTCTGTCAACTTGAAGTTTCTCTTTTTTTGATAAGGTCTCAAAAGTACCATCAGCTTTCATTCTGTCAATTGCATTCATTTTTTTGACAGCTTTCCTTATAGTAACAAAATTAGTAAGCATTCCTCCAGGCCATCTTTCTGTTATGTATGGCATATTTACTGAATCAGCTTTTTCAGCTACTATATCCTTGGCTTGTTTTTTTGTAGCAACAAAAAGAATTTTTCTACCAGAAAGTACTATTTTTTTTATTGCGTTTACAGATTCTTCGAGTTTTGCAGCAGTTTTGTATAAATTGATTATATGAATACCATTTCTCTCCATATAAATATAAGGTGCCATATTTGGGTTCCACTTTCTTGTTAAGTGACCAAAATGTACACCTGCGTCCAATAATTCTTTAACGTCTGTCTTAGCCATAATTTATCTTTTTGAGAATTGGAATTTCTTTCTTGCTTTCTTTTGACCAAATTTCTTTCTCTCAACCATTCTAGGATCTCTAGTCATTAGGCCTTCTGATTTTAATGTAGATTTAAATTCTTCATTGAATTCAACTAATGCTCTAGATATAGCAAGTCTTATTGCTTCAGCTTGTCCATTTACACCACCACCCTTTACACTAACTGATAAATCAAATTTATCTTTAGTTTCCGTTAAATTGAATGGCTGAAGAATTTTATATTGTAATGCAGCTGTACTAAAAAAATCTGAGTAGTCTTTTTTGTTAACAGTAATATTACCCTTACCTTCTGACATATATACTCTAGCTACAGAGGTTTTTCTTCTTCCAATTTTGTGAATTACTTCCATTATATTTTACTGTTAACGTCAATTAATTTTGGTTTCTGTGCTTCATGACTATGTTCTGCACCTGGAAAAACTTTAAGGTTTCTGTATAAATCAGCACCAAGCTTATTTTTGGGCAACATACCTTTAACAGCCTTCTCAACAAGCTTAATATTATTTTTTTTATGAAGTTTATCAGCAGTAATAATTCTTTGCCCGCCAGGATACCCAGTATGACTAATATACTGTTTTTGACTCCATTTATCACCAGATAGCTCAACCTTCTCAGCATTTATAACAATTACATTATCACCGCAATCAACATGAGGTGTAAAGTTAGTCTTATGCTTTCCTCTTAAAAGAGTCGCAACTATTGAAGCAGTCCTACCCAATGGTAATTTAGCAGCATCAACAAGTACCCATTCTTTGTTCACTGTTTTACTATTAGCAGATATAGTTTTATAACTTGTTTTAGTCATAATAGATTAAATCTAGGCGTGCAAATGTACAATTATAAAAAATTTTAAAAAAACTTTTTTTTAATTAATGTGCCTCTAACCAGTTTTTTCCAAATTCTAAGTCAATTTTAAGGGGAACATCAAGTTGTACAGCAGATTCCATAGTATCTTGGACTATTTTCTTAACCATATCTTTTTCTGATTTATGTACATCAAAAACAAGCTCATCATGAACCTGAAGTAACATTTTTGATTTTAAGGACTGCTCTTTGAACTTTTCATGAATTCTTATCATTGCAATTTTGATAATATCAGCAGCGCTTCCTTGAATGGGTGCATTGATAGCATTTCTTTCAGCACCACTCCTCAACATATTGTTTTGTGAGTTAATATTCTGTAAATATCGTCTTCTTCCCATTATAGTCTCTACATAACCTTTATTTCTTGCAAAATCAATCTGACTGGACATATAATCTTTTAGTCCAGGATAATTTTCAAAATAATTATCAATCATAATCTTTGATTCAGATCTTGATAAGTTTGTCTGTTGGCTTAGTCCAAATGCAGAAACACCATATATTATTCCAAAATTTACGGTTTTAGCGTTGCCTCTTTGTTCTCTTGTGATATTTTCTGGATCTGCATTATAAATTTTTGAGGCAGTTATGGTATGAATATCTTGATTTTTAACGAATGCATCAATCATACTCTTATCCTTACTTATTGATGCTATTACTCTTAATTCAATCTGAGAATAATCAGCAGCTAGAAGCTCAAAATCTTGATTTTTTGGAATAAATGCTTCTCTAATTTTTTGACCATTTTCTGTCCTGATCGGTATATTCTGTAGATTAGGATTATTACTACTTAAACGACCAGTAGTTGTAACAGTCTGATTAAATTTTGTATGAATCCTACCTGTTCTAGAACTTACTTCATTTGGCAAAGATCTAACATAAGTATTTTGAAGTTTATCTAATGATCTCCATTCTAATATGCTCCTTATAATTTCATGTTCATTAGCTAGACTAGATAAAACCTCTTCTGAAGTAGAGTATTGTCCAGTTTTAGTTTTTTTTGGTTTTGATACTAATTTCAACTTATCAAATAAAATATCCCCAAGTTGCTTTGGAGAATTAAGATTAAACTCTTCACCAGATTTTTCAAAAATTCCACTTTTTAATTTATCAAGCTCAGATTCAAATACTTTGTCTAAATTATTTAAGTATCTACTATCTATGCTTATTCCCTCTTTTTCCATATCTGCAAGAACACGGATCATTGGAACCTCAATATCCCAAAATATTTCCTCAACTTTGTTTGTTTTCATCTCTTCATCAAAAATTTGTTTTAATTGAAGAGTAAGATCAGCATCTTCAGCTGCATAATCAGTTAGTTTTTCAATAGAAACATCTCTCATAGAGCCTTGGTTTTTCCCCCTTTTGCCGATAAGGCTCTCAATTGATATTGGAGAGTAGTTTAAGTAAGATTCAGATAAGGTATCAAGATTATGTCTCATGTCGGGGTTGATTAGGTAATGAGCTACCATAGTATCATATAATGGTCCTGAGACTTCAATATTATATTTAAATAATACCTTAATATCAAACTTAAGATTATGGCCAACTTTAGTTATCTCTTTATTTTCAAAAAAAGGCCTCATAATTTCAAAATATTCTTTTTGAAGAGACTTACTGTTTTCAATTGGAACATAGAACCCCTTTTTTTCTATCCATGAAAATGAAATTCCGACAATTTCAGTATCTAGTGAGTCTAACCCTTCTGTTTCAGTATCAAATGCAACAATTTTTTGCATTAATAGTTTATTAACCAAATACTCTAACTCTTGACTTGAATCAATTCTTTGATAGTAAGAATCACTCTTGCTGAAGTTTGATTTATCATGAGTTTGATTATTTTCACCAAATAAATTCCCCTGAACTAATTCTTGAACATCACCATTGGAATCTTCAAATCCAAAAATTTTATAAAAAGTCTCTTTCATTCTTCTAAATTCAAGCTCATCAAAAATTTTCATGACACTTTTATTATCAGGATCAGATAATTCAAAGTCATTTAACTCATATTTTACAGGGACATCAAGAATTATTTTTGCAAGTTTTTTTGATAAAATTCCAAGCTCCTTATTATCTGCAATTTTTTCCCCAAGTTTACCTGTGATTTCATGTGAATTTTCAAGAAGTGTTTCTAAATTGCCATATTCTTTTATAAATTTTTTTGCAGTTTTATCCCCAACCCCTGGTAGTCCAGGAATATTATCAACCGAATCTCCCATCATTCCTAAATAATCAATTACTTGCTCTGGTGAGTCTACTTCAAACCTTTCCTTAACCTCGTCAACTCCCCATATTTCCATACTATTACCCATTCTGGCTGGCTTACAGAGGAAAATGTTATCTGATACAAGTTGGGCAAAGTCTTTATCTGGTGTTACCATATATACTTTAAAATTATTTTTCTCTGCATCTTTAGCAACAGTTCCAATTATATCATCTGCCTCATATCCTTCTTTTTCAAGAATAGATATATTCATAGAATTTAGTATCTCTTTAATATATGGTATAGCAACCAATATAGGTTCTGGAGTTTTATCTCTATTACTTTTATATTCAGTAAACATTTCAGATCTTGTAATTGACCCACCTTTATCAAAAGCTACAGCAATGTAATCTGGATTTTGAGTTCTAATTATTTCCAAAAGAGAGTTCATAAATCCTAATATTGCAGAAGTATCAGTCCCTTTTGAATTGATCCTAGGATTTTTAATAAATGCATAATAACCCCTGTATATTAGTGCATAAGCATCAAGTAAAAAAAGCTTTTTTGAACTTTCCATTAAAACTGTGAAAAAAATTTATGTCAATATACAAAGATATATATTCGAAAAATCAATACACCTATTTTGTAAATTAGCAATATGAAAAAAGATCATAATTATTTTATGAAAAAAGCATTTGAAGAAGCAAACTACGCCTTTTATAAAGATGAGGTTCCGGTTGGTTGTGTTATTGTATATGAGAATGAAATCATTTCTAAATCATCAAATATGGTTGAGCTACTTAATGATTCAACTGCACATGCTGAACTTATTGCAATTACATCTGCACAAAACTTTTTAAACACTAAGAATTTAAATAAATGTATTCTTTATTGCACCCTAGAGCCATGCTTAATGTGTTATGGTGCAATATATTGGTCTAAAATTGACACTATAGTTTATGCAGCTTCAGATAAAAAAAGAGGTTTTTCAAGCTATAATTTAGAAATAGACAGGGAAATTAAAACTATTTCTGGTATTATGGAAAGTGAATCTAAAGATTTACTAGATAAGTTTTTCAAAAAGATTAGAGATTAAAATTCATCAGCTTTTTCTCTCATTTTTCTAATATTTTCCTCACTCAGTGTATAATCTTTTAATTTTTTCCCCTTCCATCTTAAGGCAAGAAATAAGGGCATAAATATAAAGGTTCCAGTAAGGACTGAAACACCAATTATAATATCTCCGATTTGTTCTCCTAAAATTTCTTTAGAGAATATTCCAATAAATACTCCAATAAAGACTATATATGATAATATTTTAACTAAAAATTTCAAGTGGTTTAATTTGATAAATCTTTTAATTGTTCTTTAGTTAACCTTGATGGAGCATCAATCATAAGGTCTTTACCAGAATTATTTTTTGGGAAGGCTATAAAATCTCTGATTACATCTTTTCCTTTAAGAACTGCTGCAAGTCTATCAAGCCCAAATGCAATACCTCCGTGAGGTGGTGCTCCATATTTTAATGCATCAATTAAAAACCCAAATTGACTTGTATATTCTTCTTTGCTCATACCTAATAGTTCAAATATTTTCATTTGGGTATCAAAATCATGAATTCTTATTGATCCACCGCCTATTTCATTTCCATTTAGAACTAAATCATATGCATTTGCAATAACTTTTTCAGGCTCTGTGTCTAACAATTTTATATGTTCAGGTTTAGCTGATGTAAAAGGATGATGCATGGAAAAAAATCTTTTTTCATCCTCATCCCATTCAAAAAGAGGAAAATCGGTAACCCAAATTGGGCAAATTTTTTCATAATTAATCAATTCAAATCTTTTTGCAAGTTCTATCCTTAATGAGCCAATTTGAGTCAAAGATTCCGTCTTGTTACCAGATAAAATAAATATTATATCTCCAGGCTTAGAAGATACTTTTTCTATAACTATTTTTAAATCTTCTTCTGAAAAAAACTTATCAAATGAGGATTTTATTGAAGAATCTACATTATGTTTAATCCACAATAGTCCAGTAGCTCCAATTTGTGGTCTTTTAATCCATTCAGTTAAGCTATCAATCTCTTTTCTTGTAAGTTCAGATTTATTTTCAACTTTAATACAACATGAAAATTCATTGGTATCTAGAACTTGGAAACCTTTACCTTTTACTTCATTTGTTATATCAGTGATTTTCATATCATATCGAAGGTCAGGTTTGTCAATCCCATAATTTTCTATGGCATCTTTATAGGTCATTCTTTCAAACTTAACATTATCTTGTTTTAAAAATTTAGAAAATAATCTGGACATTAATCCTTCAAATTGCTTAAAAATATCTTCTTGATTTACAAAAGACATTTCACAGTCAATTTGGGTAAACTCGGGTTGTCTATCAGCTCTTAAATCCTCATCTCTAAAACATTTTACAATTTGATAATATTTATCAAGTCCACCTATCATCAACAACTGTTTGAAAATTTGAGGTGATTGAGGTAATGCATAATAATGTTCAGGGTTAAGTCTACTTGGAACAATAAAGTCTCTTGCACCTTCTGGGGTGGACTTAATCAAACATGGAGTCTCAATATCAATGAATCCATTATCCGAAAGATAATTTCTCACTTCAAGTGATAACTCGTGCCTAAAAATTAAATTTTCCTTTACTGGTACTCTTCTGATGTCAAGATACCTGTATTTCATTCTTAATTCTTCACCGCCATCTGATTCATCTTCAAGAGTAAATGGTGGAACTAGAGATTTGTTTAGAACTTTGAGATTTGATACAAGAATTTCTATTTCTCCTGTACTTATTTTTTCATTAATATTTTTTCTTTCTATAACAGTTCCTTCAATTTCAATTACAAACTCTCTACCAATTTTACTGGCTGCATCAAATAGCTCTTCACTTGATCTCTCTTTATCAAATACTAATTGTGTAACACCATACCTATCTCTTAAGTCGATCCAAATAATAAAGCCTTTTTCTCTAACCTTATTTACCCAACCAGAAAGTTTTACATTTTGATTAATGTTAGCTTTAGATAGTTCCCCACAATTGTTAGTTCGATTCATAAAAATTATATGTAAATATAACTAGATATTTTTTAGTTTGATTCGACCAAGATGTATTAAAAAGTACATTGTTGGAACAATAACTAAGGTTAGAAAAGTTGCAAAAGTGATTCCAAAAATAACAGTCCAAGCAAGAGGTCCCCAAAAAATTACGTTATCACCTCCAAAATAGATATTTGGATTAAAATCTGATAGTAAAGTGAAGAAATCAATATTAAGACCAACAGCAAGAGGAACTAAACCAAAAATTGTTGTAATGGCAGTTAATAAAACTGGTTTGAGTCTGGCCTTTCCCGCTATTTTAACTAGTTCAAGAGCTGAATCTTTGTCAATTAATTCCTTTTTTGATAGATTCAGATCAATTTTTTTTCTTTTGAATAATAGGTCTGTGTAGTCTATTAATACAACAGCGTTATTTACTACTATTCCAGCTAATGATATGATACCAAGCATTGTCATCAAAATACTAAACGTTAAATTAAAAATAACTATCCCAAGAAAAACACCTGTAAAACTTAATATGATTGAAATTAGAACAATCAATGGTTTCGAAACAGAATTAAATTGAAAGACTAACAATAAAATTATAAGAGAAATAGCAGTTAAAAGAGCTGAAGATAAAAATTCTTGATTTTCTTCTTGTTCCTTAATTTCTCCAGTGAACTTGAAACTTACATTTTCAGGTGTCTCAAATCCACTTAAAGCTATTTCTGCTGTGTTAACAATTTGATTTGCATTAGAACCTGCTAAAATTGAAGAGTATAGGGTAACAACTCTTTGTAAATCTATATGTTTAATTGCATTAAATGCTGCAGTATTTTTTTCTTGAACAACAGATGCTACTGGAACTTCTTTAATAACTCCTGAAGATTGGTCTCTAAATATTATATTTTGATTTAGTATTGAACTTAAATCATTTTTAAACTCATTTTCAAATCTAACATTAATCTCATAATCCTCGCCATCGAGTTTAAAGACTCCAGCTTTGGTACCAATTATTGAATTTCTAATAGTTTGACCTACAAGGCCAGCAGGAATACCTAATTCTCCAGCCTTCTTTTTATCAACCAAGAATTCTAAGCCAGGTTTACTCTTGGTTACATCTATTTTTAATTGTTCAATACCTTCTATATTTTCCTGATTTAAGAAATTTTTCATCGAAATAGCAGTCTCAATAAGCTGCTCATAGTCGTCACCGTATATCTCAATATTAACAGGATAACTAGAGGGTGGACCTTGAGAGTCTTTCTCAACTAAAATTGCAATTCCAGGAAATTTTTCAATCAAATTTAGTTGTATCTCTTTTCTAAGATCTTCACTTGATAAACCTCTTCTATATTTGAATTCCCTCATTGTCATGGTTATTAGAGATTTATGAGGAGTTCCCCCTGATCCCAAGGAGGAATCTGATGCTCCATCTCCAACATTTGTAATTGATGATTCAACTAAAAAATTATAGTTCGTATCTAAATACTTTGGGTTATTGATAACGCTGTATATTTCGTTTTCAACAAGTCTTGATGTCTCATTTGTTTTTAATATGTCCGTTCCTTCTGGGTATTCAACAGAAACTAAAATTTGTTGGGGCTCATTATCTGGAAAAAACTCGATTTTAGGAGGGAAAATACCCATTAAAAAAATAGAGAAGATAAATATTCCGAAAGTACCTGAAATAAATAGATATGGCTTAATACCAGATAATGCATATGCTAAAAATTTTGAATAGTTATTTTCTAATACTGGTAAAATTTTATCCTTGAATTTATCAATCTGCTTTTTTAAGAATATTTTATAAAGCCAAAGAAAAATAGTTATCAATAGAAATAGTGAGCCAAAAATCCTAGTTGAACTAAAAATCAGAAAAATAATTCCAATACTTCCTAAAAAATATGTGGCCCTGTAAAGGTTTTTATTATTTAACTCATTTTCTTCAACCGTCATGAAATTTGACACAAGCATTGAATTGAAAAAGATTGCTACAATTAGAGATGAACCAAGAATTGCAGAAAGTGTAATTGGAAAATAAATCATAAACTCTCCTATAATTCCTGGCCATGTTCCAAGTGGTATAAAAGCAGCAATTGTTGTTGCTGTAGAAACAATTATAGGAAGCGCTACTTCACCAATTCCAAGTTTTGCAGCTTGAATTCTTGAAAGCCCCTCTTCTTTCATGAGTCTGTAAATATTATCCACTACAACTATTCCATTATCAACTAAAAGTCCTAGCCCCATTACCAATCCAAATAGTACCATTCTGTTAAGGGTAAATCCAAATAAGGACAGAAAAAATAATGATAGGAACATTGACATTGGTATTGCAAAACCAACAAATAGAGCATTTCTAATTCCCAAAAAGAATGTGATAACAGAAACGACTAAGATTATCCCAAATATTAGGTTATTCATTAAGTCATTAACTGAATTTATGGTATAGTCAGATTGATCGTTAATCACATTAACTTCTAGATTTGAAGGAAGAAAATTTACTTTAGCCTTATCAATTATTTCTCTAATTGAATTAGATGCAAAAATTGCATTTTCTCCACCTCTTTTAATAACTTCTAGACCTACAGTTTTTTTCTCAAAGTACCTTACATATGATGTTGCCTCTTTCTCCTTAAATGAAACAGAAGCAACGTCTTTTAGGTAAACTGGACCTTTGTTTGTATTAACAATAATATTTTCTAACTCATCAGGAGACGAAATTTCTCCAACAATCTTAACATTTCTTCTTTGACCGTCTGAAACAATGTTTCCAGCTGAAATTGTAACATTTTCTTGAGATATTGATGATATTATATCTGTAAAACTTGTTTTGGTCGAATTCATCATAAAAGGATCCACAGCAATCTCTACCTCAAAATCTTGAAGCCCTCTAATTTCTACAGATTTGATTTCAGGTAACCTCTCAATTCTGAGTTCAAGATATTCAGCATATTTTTTTAACTCTTCAACAGTATAATCTCCTAATAAAGTTATATTGAGTACTGGGTATCTCTCAGCAAAGTCGAACTCTGTAACACTTGGATCAATTTTTGAATTGTTAAAAGTAGGCCAGTCATCCCTTACAGTTACATTGTCAACTAAATCCTTTACTCGCTGCCTCGCCACTTCAATTAATACCTCATCATCAAACTCAACATTTATTACTGATATACCTTCATATGAGCTCGATTCAAGTTCAACAAGACCTTTAACTCCCTTTATTTCCTCTTCTAATGGGTTAGTGACTAGTTTCTCAATCTCTTCAGCACTGTTTCCTGGAAAAACTGTTGCGACAAAAACATTTGTAGTATTTATTTCAGGAAATGGTTCTCTTGGCATTGTATTGTATGCAGTAATTCCTGAGATAA
>Ga0208624_1000592_pt1 | contig 18398 bp, 18 predicted proteins | sample Knorr_S23_td_DCM_FD_185607 | JGI IMG/M metagenome (GOLD analysis project Ga0208624, IMG submission 185607) | Marine microbial communities from Southern Atlantic Ocean transect - Knorr_S23_td_DCM_ad_71m_LV_A (SPAdes) (version 2) | ecosystem: Environmental > Aquatic > Marine > Oceanic | place...
ATGCTGTAGCTAACATTATACTACCTAGAGGTGTCGTTCCAGGAAACAAACCATAAAGAGATAATGGATTCTCAGCCCAAAATATTTCTCCATGGTTTAAAATTGCTTTGACTTCTGTAATGTAAAAGAAATTATCTGCACCTGAGGGAGATTCTGTGATAGGATAACGAAAAACAAGTGCTACAAGACCAAGTAAAATTAGACCAGTTTTCCCACTCAATCTTCTGTCTTTCATGAACTATCAAAACCGTTAATTAATAATAGTATAGCCTCGTTAAAAAAGTGCCTAAAATATTACTATATTTTTATATAGCGTGCACTTCGATATTATGCCACCTTAAGGAGCATAATTTGATTACGAATCAAAGAGGAACTTACGCACTATTTGCAATTATGATAATCACAGCCATGTCCATCGGCTTAAGTGTTAATGGTTACCCTGCAGGAGGCGACCAGCAAGGTGCTGGAGAAGACTGGGCAATAGACAGCATTGCCAATGGATGCTCTTGCCATATGGATGAACAGCTAGACGAAGGGATGTATATGCTGGAAGGAATACCATCAAAATACATACCTGATAGTACTTACAACATATCACTCATAATTAACGATACAAACGTAATTAGTGATCCTGATGCAATAAGATATGGTGGTTTTTTGGCTGAAGTGAGTGAAGGAGCTTTTGAAACTGGTGAATTGTTTTGGATAGGTGGAGAAGGAAAATACATTTCCCACAACGCTAATAGTAACGCCCAAAGAAATTGGACTTTCCAATGGACTGCTCCTAGTGAAGGCGCAGGTGACGCACTCTTCACAATTTACTACAATGTGGTAAATGGAGTGGGAACAGGAGGAGATCAATGGGGTTACATAACTGCTGTGTCAATTGGAACGCCCCAAGTAAAATCTGAAGAAGCGTCAATTCATGAGTTGGGCGTAAGCTTAATGCAGTACTGGATAGCATTACTGGCAATAGCTGTGGTGTTCGTAATGATTTTGCTCGCATATGTCGTAATTAGAGGAGGTAGTTCCCATTACCGAGGTTAACGAACTACTTGAAAAGATTGCCAAAGGAGAAATAACTCCTGAAGATGCTCAAAAATTACTAGGAACATATAAAGATGAGGACCTGGGTAAAGTAGTGAGAGAAACTCCTGGAAAAGAGCAAGGTGAAATTTTTGCTGTAGTTCTTGTCTTATTGGTTCTTGAAATTATGTATGATTCCTTATTTATTTACGGAATTCTTGAAGGCTGGGACCAACAATTTCTTTCGTTTACACTTGCCATGGCATTTTTAATACTTGGATTAATGATTGACTTCTATAGAAGGTCGTTTTTGCCTGATGTCTTAGAGCTTAAAAAGAGGAGGAGTAAAGTTATCACAAAACTTGAGAGATAATATGAATATCACACGAAGAGGATTCTTGCAAGGTGCCATCGGTTTGGCTGGGGCTGGAATGACCACAGCCTTAGCTGTTCCAGCGCTGAAAACATTACTTCCGCCCCCTGTCACTAGATGCAACGATGCCGATGCCCACGAGACCTTAACTTATAAATCCGAGAGCGGAAAATGGTATGAAAATATGGGAGGAAGCGTTGCAAAAAAAGAAGATTTCAATCTTTGGGATGTAGCAATTGTTGATTGGGCACCGAAAGATTTAGAGCAAGAGCTAGGTGCTTGCGAAATACAGCTAGCTTTGGTAAAAGTTCCTGCTGAACCTTCCATGAATGGTTTGGGAGTAAGCGTTGATGATGGTAATGCATATCTGATGGCATACCACACTTACAAATGTCCTCATTTGTGCTGTAAGCCTGTATTTAGTGCGGAAGGTACAAGTACTATAAGTGGAAATGATTATGAAAACATGTTTTTGTGCCCGTGCCATTTATCGCTTTTTGATCCGCTTTCAGTAATAAAAAATGTTGATGAACAAGGACGTGAAGTTATGGCTGCCGAGTTATTAGAGGGGCCTGCACCTTATGGCTTACCTGTAGTGCCTATAGAAGAAAGAGACGGAGGTTTAGTTGGGCTAATGACTCAAATTGATTGGCTCAAATATTGTGGACAAGGATGAAACTGAGACTAACTTTAGCCACTGTTTTGGGAAGTATTACTCTATTATCTCTGCCAGTTAGTGCTGCAGGTGATACTCCTATTATCGAAGAGCTAATGAGAAAGTATACTTTTCCTCTGATTTTCCTTCAATTATTAATGGCTGTATTGACTGTTGGATATCTTTATGTTTCTGGAACTTTGCCTCGAGTACTCTTAGCAACATGGAACTGGTTTGACGAAAGATTTGCTTTACACAGATATGCTTCTCTTGCGAAAAGGGAATACTACTCAGTTGTATTCACTCTTCTACCTTCAAGTGGTAGAACAATGCCTCAATCTCACACTGAACGCTACAATGTAAAATCTGTATGGTATTGGTATCCTTTCTATTCGTTAGGAGGACTTTCATTTTTTGCATACATCATATTAGTTATAACAGGAATCTATCTTGGTTTCTACTATGTTCCAGACGGTGAGATTACATTTGACGAAGATGGTCATGCTACGTCTGGATCATATCAGTCAATGGAACTTATTATGACAAAAGTAGCTTTTGGATATATAATGAGAGCCATTCATCACTGGGCTGCACACTTTATGGTTGCTGCAGTTTTCCTTCACATGATGAGAGTTTATTTTGTTGGAGCTTACAGAAATCCAAGAGAAGTTAACTGGATTCTAGGTGTCATACTTTTACTTGTCACAATATTTTTCGGTTATACTGGATACCTCTTACCATGGGATGCGCTTGGATATGCTGCAGCTGCAATAGGTCTTGAAATGGCCACATCTATTCCTGCCATGGGGCCGTTAATGGCTCAAATTGTATTTGGAGGAACCCAAGTTACTGCAGACACTGTAACTAGAATGTATTGGTTACATATTTTCGTACTTCCTTTAGTAGGAACAGTACTTATGATAATTCACATGGCTTTAGTATGGATCCAAGGGGAGGCAGAACCTCATTAATGAACGAAAACGAAGTAATAGAAGATGATGCAGTAGAGATGATAGGTGAATCGATTCAAGAACAACAAGAACTCGACACAATTCGAAAACTAGAGAATAGGGAAGAACACTCTGTTTTAGAGGCAAGTCTGGTAAAAGGTGAACCCCTATATCCCCATGAATTATCTAGAGACACTGTTTACACATTTTATGTTTTATCAATTATGTTTTACTTGGGAGCATTTGTTCCTCCTCCACTACATGAGTCTGCAGACCCTACTGCAGGAACTGCATATCCTCCTCCATTACCTGACTGGTACTTGCTGTGGGCTTTCGGATGTCTAAAAGTAGCCACTGATTTGAAGATAGGTCTTCCACTATCGATGATTCCTTTTTTGGGACTTGAAGATATAGAATTATTCTTAATGAGCGCGAAAGTTTGGGGCACTCTTGTCCAAGGGCTTATTGTTGGATTAGTTGTTGCCGTTCCATTTATCGACAGAGCGATTGGAGCTGTAATCGACCCTCAATATGGAGATGTAATTAATAGAGGGCATGAAAGAAGACCAATCGAAGATCCTGTGAGAGCTGCTATAGGTGTCTATGGGATCGCTATGGTGATTATGCTTTCCGTCTTCTCTATTAATGCAAACATTGCTCTATATTATCCTGAAGTTACAACAGATTTGCTGTATGCTCTAACTTTGTGGGGCCCAATTGCCTGTGCGTTGATAACTTATTTATTTTTGGACCGAAGGCGATCTGAAGGAGCTAAACCATTAAGCGATGAAGAACGATTTAGTCTATATACAAACGGAATACAAGATAGACGAATGCAACGTATTTATGAATTCAAACTAAATCGATGCTATCAATGTGGTCTGTGTGATGACATCTGCCCTGTAAGAGACATGGAAGGCGAGCACGAATTGAATATCATATTCAATACATTCCAAAATAAGCACGATGGTGTTGCTCTTTGGTCATGTATCTCATGTGGAATGTGTACTGCAGTCTGCCCTCAAAACATCGAATATGTAGATTACGTACTAGAGCAAAGACTCTTAGCAACTTTAGGAGCAACCACAGAAGGTGCCAACCTAGACCTACCTGGAACAGGTAGTTCTCCAATCGGAGGCGTTGCATATGACAGATAAAACTAGGCAAAAACCGTACGCTAGAACTATTCCCCACCCTCTTTTCGAAAGACTTATAGTAGAAGACGCAATGAACGAAGAAAAGGATGAATGGAAGCCTGAAAGGTACCACGAATATGGGTATTTTCCAGGCTGTGTAGATTTCATGGATGTGGAAGTTAAATTTACTCACTTAAACAAAGGCGATGCAGATCACGCTTCAATTGCAGCTGCATCAATAAAGCTGCTAAACTATGCAGACATTGACCCTCTAGTTTTGGACATGAATGTATTCAAATGCTCAGGCCACGACCAACTATGGCAAGGAAATTTAGAGGTTTTTGATGCCCTCAAAGAACATAACATGCGAAGACTGAAGGAATCCGGAATCAAGATAATAACATGCTCATGTGCAGAATGCTACAGAACATTTGCAGTTGACTACGATTTACCAGGCACACTAGGCATTAAAGTTGAACATATTACCCAGACACTACAAGGCAGAGGTTTGAAATTTAAAGCACCTGAAAATGTAACCGTCTCTTACCATGACCCATGCCGCCTTGGAAGAATGATGGGAGAATATGAAGCCCCTCGAGATTTGATACAATTAGTTGATGGAGCTACAATGGTAGAACTAGAAAATAACAAAGAAAGAGCTCTTTGTTGTGGAGTTTCTTCCATGATGTACTGTAATGATGCTACAAAAGCTGTAAGAAGAAAAAGGCTAGATCAAGGTACAGATGCTGGAATAGATATTATGCTTGGCGGTTGTCCAAAATGCTACATGCATATGCAGTGTATGCTTAACGAAGAACGAATGAATCCTGAGGAAGGACACCACCATGATTATGAGATGATGGACTTAATGCAATTCTTAGTTGCTTGTTTGGAGGATGGAAAGTAGTGTCTGATGTGGACATTACCGCATTCGCAAACGAGGGAAATAGAGATTTACACATCTTGTACGGATCCCAGAGTGGAAATTCCGAAGGACTTGCTGAAAAATGGCAAAAAGAGTCCAAAAAATACGGATTAAAAGCGTCTGTCCATGATATGGATGGATTCGACATTAATTCGATGTCTGAAATGTCCAGAATTATGATTGTGTGCTCTACGTGGGGTGAAGGTGAAATGCCAGATAATGCAGAAGAATTGTATGAAGCTGCAGTAGGTGTAGGCAAAATTCTAACCAATACGCATTTTTCAATTTGTGCCTTAGGAGACACAGGCTACGATTTATTCTGCCAATCTGGAAAAGATTGGGATAAAACAATGGAAGATATGGGTGGTTCTAGGATACACGATAGAGTAGACTGTGATGTAGATTTTGAAGAACCTGCCGAGTTATGGATGAACGATGCAATGTCAAAGCTTGCATGTGTAGATAACGAGGGTGCGTTTCAGTCGAATTTAGTTGAAGATATGGTTGCTTATGCATCAGGTGCTACGATAGAAGTAGAAGAAACTGAAGCTGTAGTTGCTGAAAATGTTGGAACGACGGCTTACCAAGCTATGGGAACTTCTTCACTTTTCTTTCATAAGCCCAACAAATGGCTAAAAAGAGTTAAAGAAGCTGTAGATGACGATAATCTACCTACAACTGGAATTGAAAAAGCTAAAGACATGTTTAAAGAGTTAAGAAAAATAACTCTTAAATCTCTTCCACAGGGAAAAGATTACATTGCTTTAGTAGATAATGAAAAATGTATTGGTTGTACCCAATGTGTTTATTACTGTAATTTCGCGTCTATTGACATGATTTCTTGGGACCTTAAGGCTAGAACTTCACAATTTGAATCCAAAAAAGCACTAATTTTGGATGATACTTGTGTAGGATGTACTCTTTGCGCTTTTGCATGTCCTGTAGAAGCCATCACAATGGAAAGCAAAGTCTAGATCTTCAGTCATGGATTTGTATAATTCTATAATCGTTACTATTTGGTTAACTATGCTGTATGCTGTTTGGGCTGCAACTGCAGCCGGAGACCCTGGATATGGACAGGCTGCTTTCATTATTTCAGGAATAGCTGGTCACCTGTATCTTAGAAAACTAAAATTAGAAAGACCGGTAAGAGAAGAAGAAGATATAGATATACCAAATGCCGAATTTTCAGTTGAAATACTAGAAGAAAAGGATAAGTATGTTATTTCTGAAAAAGCATTCCGCAAAATAATATGGATTTCTACTATTCTTTCTTTAATCCTTATTTCATTATTTTTAGAGGCCATTACTACTGGAAAATACATTCTATGGGGTATTCTTTCATTGATTATTGGACTAATAATTTTTATCATACCTATTTTTCTCCCTGTTAAAGATGACATAGAAACTCTTAGAAAAAGGGCTGAAAAAGAAAGAACTAAAGCATGGCGCAAAGGTAAAGTTAACCATGCTGATGAAGAAGAGTGAAAGAACTAATTGAAAAAGCACTATCCCAAGTCGAACCAAGCCCTAACGAAAAAGAAAAATTAATTGGATTGAAGGATAAAATTCTAAAGAAAATAAATATATTGGAATTAACTGAAGTCGAACCAAAAGTTGTAGGTTCTATTGCGAAAGGGACATTTCTTAGTGGAACAGATATTGATATTTTTTTAGTTTTTAAAAAAGGAACTGACTTAAAGAAAAAAGGATTAGAAATAGCAAGAAGGATTCTCCCTAATGGAAAAGAATTATATGCGCAACACCCCTATTTGAGAGGAGAAATTGATGGGGTAGGTATTGATCTTGTACCTTGTTTTGCTATTGATAACTCTAGTGAGTCAATATCTGCAGTAGATAGAACGCCATTCCATACAGATTGGGTAGTATCTAATATTGGTAATTTAGAAAATGAAATCAGACTTACAAAGCAATTTCTTAAGGGTGTTGGAGCTTACGGCGCTAACTCTGCAATCGGTGGATTTTCTGGGTATTTAGTAGAAATACTCTGTATCAAATACAAAGGATTCTTGAATCTAATAAAAGAAATATCCCAATGGAAACCTCCTGTAATCATTGATAATATGAAAACCCCAGATTCTCCGATTATGCTGCGTGATCCTGTTGATAAAAATAGAAATGTAGCTGCCGGAGTAACCCTAAAAGGATTAGGAACTGCGATATTAGCTTCTAAATCTTTCATAAATAATCCGTCAATGAATTTTTTCTTTCCTGAATTCAAAGTGAGAAAGTTTCAAGGCAATATTACGAGTATAATTCTTGATTTACCAGAAGGAACTGAGGAAAGCACTTTGCCATGGCTACAAAAACAAGGTAGAAAAATATACAAGGCTCTTCACGATTTCGAACCTATAGCGTGGAACGCAAATATAGGCGATAAAGGATATGTTGTTATTGAAACGGGAATAACAAAATTACCTGAAATTATATCTCACAAGGGACCTGCTCCATGGGAAGAGGGTGCAATTGAATTTTTGGAAAAATATCCGGATTCTACACTAAATAATGAGAGACTTGAAATAGGCAAGAAACCAAAGATAAGGGCGCTTGATGAAGTAGTAAAAAACTTGCTTCCAAATGCTGAAATTGTTGAAGGATTATGTCCAGGTTCTAAACCCATTCTTAGGGTCCCCTGGTTAGATTAAAAATAAAAAAATTGGTAAGTGGGGGCCGAAGCCCCCAAATTACCTGCGAATGAAACTAAGTTCATTCTAATTTTGGTGACCTAAGTCTATGATTGTAGACCTATATCGTATCCGATTACGTCACCAGTAGGCTCGAACTTCATACGGAAGGAGTAATCACTTACGTCATTTACGCTTTCCAAATCGGAACCAGCTTCACCTGGGTGAACTTCAAACTTGTCACCTGGGCTTAACTTACCGTTGAAGTCGTTGTCAATGAAGACTACAGCTTTACCCTGTCCAGAGTAATAACCATAGACATCAGAAACTAAGCCATCAGTCTTAGTGTTTCCTTGTACATCCAATAAGTACCAGTGTACAGAGTTTACGGAAACTTGTGGGTTAATCTTGACGATCTGAACCGTCCAGACACCGCTTCCATCTTCGCTAGCTATCATACTGCCGGTTGGTGCGTTCTTGGTTGTACCACCAAGGAAACTGCTTGCCCAAACGTACAATACTGCAGCCAAAACCACTGTAATAGCGACCATCAAAATAACCGCAATTACAGGAGATACTGCCTGCTCATCTTTTACAATTCTTCTTTGCATTGTTGTGTCCTCTGACCTAAGTCAGGCAAACATACAGTTGGCTGAGCATATATACCTTACGTTAACCAAAATTTAATGTTTAATCTTATCTCTTCTAAGAACATAAGAGCCTGCTACTGTGCACAAAACAGTAATACTTACTCCACCCCAAGCTAAAGAATTAGCCCAATCAGGTACACCAGAACTACTGTGTGAAATTATTTCTGGTGATCTTAGCATAGATTCGTAAGATGACCAAACCTGGCCATCACTGTCAGTAAAAATTATTGTAATTAAAGAATTGCCTTCTCCTAAGCTAAAAGATTGGGCCGGTGCTTGCCAAAAAAATGTCCAACCATTTTCGCTTGATTCTAAAACTAAGTTGTGAACGTCTGCTTCGAATGAATCTGTAGAACTCAAAGAACCATTGGTTACACTTATGTTAACTTCAGAGATTGAAGCATAATCATTTGCAGTAATAATAATTTCATACGATTTTCCTGTAGAATAGTGCAAATTTTCAGGTATACCTTCAATACGGTATATTTTGTCTTCAGCTTGCGATAAAGGTAAAAGCAAGGATATTGCGAATATTGCTAGTAAACTTTTCTGAAAAATTTTCATATTGAGTATTATTATTATTTTAGCATTCTATATAAGATATGCGGATAATTAACGAGTTAATCCTCTGTGTTGTAAGCTCTCTAAAATTATTCGAACTTCTGCTTCGCGAAGTCCCAGTGATGCAGCTGCACTTTCAATCGTATAATCTCTATTATGAAGAATATGGTGCAATAGTCTACGCTCGTGATATGTACAATCAGCGTCTTGGGTTGTAGATATTATTTTTCTATTTAACTCGCCCATCAAAGCCATTAAACTTCGCCTTTCTGACTCTACATCATCAATAGATTGTTTAAGATCTTCTGAAACTCTGGACAAAAGATCCATCCTAGCTCTAGAATCCATATTTTCAGATTCAGCTATTGCATCCAGAACTCTTCGATGCTGCTCTGATAAGTCTGAAACGTCAAAATCTGTTTCAGCTTTTTGCTTGTAGGTTGAGGGTCCAATGTCTATGTGCAAAGAAACATCTCTAGATGCTTTGTAAACTCGTCTATTAGGCCCTCTACGGCTTGGTTCATCACTTGATTTAACTAGACCATGATCCTCTAAAATTCTCAAATGTTTAACTACTGCTTGTTGAGTAACATCAATTTCTTTTGATAATTGTAATGGATATAGTCTCTCAATAGACAATAATTGGAGAATTCTACGCCTAGTTGGGTTTTCTAGCAAGTAAAATAATTCGTCTACTTCATCAAATGACATATCAACCTCCGGTTGTATACCCTTTGTTGTAATGGAATATAAAAATTACTATCGGTCCAACAAGCTTTAACCTTCAGTTCTGTTGAGGGTTTAATGGAGTATCGAAAGCCTTCTGAAAAAGTGATAGTGGAAGCTGTCATTAGCGTCCTAAAAAGTAGGGGAACTATAGATACTCAAACCAAAATGCATAAGCTTGTTGTTGCACATCTTAAAAATGACGATAAAACATATAGGCTGTCCGCAGAAAGGATGAGAGTTACTGCTGTTAAATCGAAAAAAATTAAACTAGGTATTAGAACCAGATCCGTAGGTGCAGGACCTGAAAGTGATGAAAATACGTTCAGAAGACAAGGTCTAGGGTATGACCCTATCGTGAAAAGATGGAGAAGGATACGTCCAGGCGAAGACCAAAGTGGACATACACATCACAGAGGAGAATTTGCATCACCTGGTCAACCGTGTCCAGTCTGTACATCCCCTCTAAAGAAGGTCCACAATGCAACACTTTATGGTGGAAAAGTAGCGATTGGATTTAATTGTAAGTTATGCGGATATTTAACGGGACATAGGTGGAGAGAACCTGCAAGATATTCTTTTAGTCTAAAAGGTGTAAATTAGTGGAAATTTTTGACTATAAGGGCATCTGCCTAAAAAAAGATAAAAGAGCGATTTACTTAGACCCTTCAAGCGGAAGGCCTGATGGTGCTGTTAGTCATGGTCATTCAGACCACCTAAGGCCTAAAACTCACATGACTGAACCTACTAAAGACGTTATGATTGCTCGGACAGGTTCAAAAAATGCAACTACTCATAGCTTTCATGAAAAATTTAAGATAAATGATTTTGAACTCGAGTTTGTATCGGCCGGTCATGTCATTGGTTCAGCAATGATTGAGTGTGAAGGTGTTCTTTACACTGGAGACTATAATCCATACGGAACTGTGACTGCAGGAGTAGCTAAACCGCAAGATTGTGACACTTTGATTGTGGAGTCAACTTATGGAAAACCAGATCAAGTTTTACCCGATAGAAATGAAGTTTTAACTGATTTGCAAGCATGGATTATGGCTACATCTGCAAAAGATGGAGCAATAATTGGAGCATACTCTCTAGGAAAAGCTCAAGAAGTAATTGCGACAGCAAATGCAGGAGGAGTAACTCCAGTTGTTTCTAATGTCGTTGCTTCCGTAAGTGACATCTACAAAAAAAATGGAGTTAAACTAGAATATAACACATATTCTGAATTGTCAGAGAAAGAACAATTGACTGCAGAATTATTAGTAACCTCAACTACCGCTGTAAACGGAAAGAAGGAGGATGATGCTGTACAAAATATGAGGAAAAAAGGTGCAAAAACTGCGCGAGTTTCGGGATGGTGTGCGTTCTCTGAATGGGCTTTGAGGAGTGTCGATGCAGGGTTCCCAATAAGCGATCATTCTGATTTTAGCGGAACAATGAAATTCGTTGAAGAGTGTAATCCAAAACAAGTTTACACCGTCCATGGTTCAACAAAAGAACTAGCAAAACAAATTGAAAAGAAATTAGGGATAAGGGCACAGCCGTTACCTAAATATGGACAAGTCTCGATAGAAAAGTATAACTAATTATGAGCTTTGGTAAACTAATTCTAGTAAGACATGGGTTATCTGTTTACAACGATCAAAATAGATTTACAGGGTGGAAAGACGTAGAACTTAACGAACAGGGTAGATATGAAGCTGAACAAGCTGTTGGTTTACTTCAAAATATTAACTTTGATATAGCTTTTACCTCAAGACTAAAAAGAGCAAGTGATACTTTAGATATTATCTTAAAAGGAATAAACCAAACTTTTATTCCTGTAGAAAAAAATTTAGCACTAAATGAAAGAGACTATGGTGATTTAATTGGGCAAAATAAGGCTGAAGCTGCAAAAGAGTTTGGTGAAGAACAGGTTCAAATTTGGAGAAGAAGTTATGATATTCCACCTCCTGGCGGTGAATCACTAAAAGATACTGCAGATAGAGTAATTCCATATCTTAATGAAAAAATATTACCACATGTAATTGAAGGGAAGAATGTTATCGTAAGTGCTCATGGAAATAGCATAAGAGCAATCGTGATGGCACTTAAAAAATTCAGCTCAGAGGAGATTCTACAAACTGAAATCGGATGGTGTGAACCTTGGATTTTTGAATTTGAAGGCGACAAATTAGCTAATCTAGAAATTAGAGCAAGACCTGGGTCAAAAAGTATGAGCAAATTACCGAATTAACGGTGTTCTGACCAAGATTTAATCATATCAAGGTTTCCTTTTGTGGCCTTTATTTTCTGCTCTCGGCCCCATTCATCCTTAATAACAATGTCATCATCGCTTGGGGAAAAAATCATAGAAGTAAAATAACCTGATTCTGCTTTAAATTGAATTTCCAAACTGCGTTTAGAACCTTCACCTTCCCAAGTGACAGGATATCCTAAGTCATTGTAGTAATCACTGACCTTTTTCATAAACCTATCACTAGCTGTCATTAGTATTGCACTAGGGGACCTTTATTAATTGTTGCTTACGGGGAATATTTCTAAAGCCACCTGCTTCTAGACAAAATGGAGCCCCCTAGTGTAGCGGTCCATCATTCAGGCCTTTGGAGCCTGAGACCTCGGTTCGAATCCGAGGGGGGCTACCATTTTACAAATTATATATTTTAGAATATTTTGATGTTAAATATTCAATGAAATCATCGCTACTTGGCTCTTTCCCGGTAGCTTCCGTAATAAGATCCGAAGGTGTTAGCTTAGAACCGTGAACATGAATATGACTTCGCATCCATTCTAACAGTACTGCAAATTCCCCGTTGGCTATTTTACTTGGAATACTTGGATCGTCTGCAAGAGCTGCAGCATAAAGCTGGGCTGCATATAAATTTCCTAATGTGTACGTTGGGAAATAGCCTATAGCACCCATGGACCAGTGAATGTCTTGAAGTACACCTTTGGTATCGTTAGGTGGGGTAATACCCAAATATTCTTCCATTTTCGAATTCCAAACATCTGGTAAATCTGAAACATTAATTTCGCCGTTAATTAGCTCTTTCTCAATTTCGTATCTGACCATGATATGGAGATTGTAGGTTGCCTCGTCTGATTCCACTCTGATTAGTGATGGTTGAACTGTATTAACTGCTCTGTGCAAAGTATCTACATCTAAATCATCAGGTAAATGTGGGAAACATGCCTTGAAGTCATCGATATAAAATTGCCAAAATTCTCTACTTCGTCCAACCATATTTTCCCACATTCTTGATTGAGATTCGTGTACTCCAAGTGAAACAGCTTTACCCATAGGAGTTCCCTCATGTTCCTCCAATAATCCTTGCTCGTAAGTTCCGTGCCCGGTTTCATGCATTACGCCATACAAACAACCAAATGGAAATTCTTCATCATACCTAGTTGTAAAACGAACATCATTTGGACCTGCACCTGAGCAAAAAGGATGTGTGGAAGTATCCATTCTACCTGCCTCAAAATCAAAACCAATTCCTTCAGCTACTTTAAGTGAAAATTCTCTCTGCTTTTCTTCTGAGAATTTACCTATGTCCAAAAAACTTGTATCAGGTTGATTAGAGCTTGCTCCAACTGCTTTAACTAAGGGGACTATAGCATCTCTCAATCCTGAAAATAAAGGATCTAACTGCTTAACTGTCATTCCGGATTCATAGATATCTAAGAGTGCATCGTAGATATTATCCTCGTATCCATAGTGTTCTGCAGTTTGACGGTTTAATTCTACAGATTTTTCTAGGTAAGGGAGAAACTTAGCAAAATCATTTTCAGATCTAGCTTCTTGCCATATTCTCAAAGATTTTGACTTATGTCTTGCTTTTTCTTCAACTAATTCTGCTGGAAGTTTAGTAGCTTTATCATAAGACTCTTTGATTTCACGAACATTGGCTGTCTGTTCAGCGGTTAAATCTTGAGATTCTAATGATGAAATTAATTTTCCCATCTCAGGATCAGTTATTCTTGAATGTGCTTGGCTTGAAAGAAAAGCCATCATCTCTGAGCGCAGCTTACCTCCTTTGGGAGGCATCATTGTTTCCTGGTCCCAGCCCATTATTCCTGATAAACTACCAATCAAGCTCAATTCTTTGACGCGGCCAATAAAATTATCATAATCTGACATGTTTTAATAGAATGGTGGGAGAATTAAAGAGTTGAGTTTATTCTAAACCGTTATTTGTGAGAATAAAACTCTCTACTAACTCTTCAGGTAGCGACCTGTGCTTTTTCAATCTAATTTGCCTGTAGCTAGCTCTCTTCGTTCTTTCTAGGTGTATAATTGTTTTTGAAAGGTGCATCAAGGATTTGCCAAAATAGGGGCCTATTTCTCCATCTTTTTCAAAAACCTGTGCCGAAATCAAAACAGGATAATCACCTTTTTCTGCTAATGGCTGAAGAATAGAGGTCATTTCTAGAAATTGACGAGAGGAAAGCTCTTTATTTTTTAAGTAAGATAAACGAACATATGCATTAATTGTATCAACTACAATTAATGAAATCTTTGGATGTTTCTCTAATTTTCTAGTTAATGTTTGATGCAGATCTGTTAAACTTGAAGGACGAATCATTAGTAGTTTAGATGCATCACAGTCTCCAAATATCTGCGACATTCTTTCTAACGATAAGCCCTCGGTATCTACAAACAATACCACATGCTCGGGATATGCTTTGATTGCTTCTCGAGATAATTGTAATGCTAAACTAGTCTTTCCAGTTCCTGCTTCTCCATAGACTAGTGAAACTGTACCTTGCTCTATTCCACCAGCTAAGAGTTTGTCAACACCTTCACAGTTAGACGGAAGCCGTGGAATCATTATTCCACAGTTCCATACGCCGTTAAACTAGTTAGTGTGTTCTGCGTCTTAGCAGTGTTATAGCTCCAAGTGCTGATATTACTCCTAAGAAACCAAATCCTGGTAATCCACTTTCCTCAATCTCTTCAAGTAAAGCAACTGGAATGACTTCTGTTCGGCAAGTCTCTCCACCATCCTCGTCAATTGCACAAATTACAATCTCAAAAGTATCTCCTGAAGCAAACTTGTGACTTGCGTTTCCATTTTGCGTAATTAATAGAGCAGTTCCGTCACCAAAGTCAAATGTGTACGTTATCGTATCATCGCCTGGATCTGTAGCTGAGACTCTGAAATCCATAGCTACACCTTGCTCTCCTTGTGATGGAAGTGCAAACTCAGTAAAAACTGGAGCTACGTTTTGTACTGTAACCATTCTTTGTTCTATTGTAGAGCCTCCATCATCGTCACTAATTTCAACGGAAATCAAGAATTCTCCGTCGTCCTCAAAAGTGTATTGAACAAAATTACCTTCCAAAATTCCATCTGGGAATATCCATCTTACTGAAATGTCATTCATGTCCATTGGAGCATCTTGATATTGAACATTGAAAGATACGTCATCTCCCTCATTAACTGTTTCATCCATCATTATATTCACAATAGTTGGGTTCATGTTTCTCACATTGATTTGGAAATATGCTTCGACAAAGGAACTGCCGTCATGTGCGTGAATTACTATCTCGTAATTACCTGAATCTTGGTATGTGTGGAATACTTTACGACTATCTTCGTAAGTAGTGCCGTCTCCCATCGACCAGTTAACTTTCATGCCATCGGGCCCTTGAATGACTACCTCATATTCAATATTTTGGCCTTCGAATACAATATCTCTTCCTGTTACATCCTCAATCGAAATGCCGGGTTCACTAACAAACATATCTAGGTAGAATTCAACATAATCACCGTCTTCAGCCCGAATTTCACCATCTGTATCTCCGTCAACTAAATATTCGAGCATGGATTGGAAAATATAGTTTCCTTCTCCATAATGATTAGTCCAAACAAAAGAAATATCCATATATTCATTTGATGGTAGTCTAAAGTACTGCTCTAAAGTATCAATAAGATTATTATTCTCATCAAATATATCTAGAATAAGCAGAAGATCCATTTCACAATCGCCACAGTCAGACGTTGCTAAGCTGTAAGTAACCATTACTGTATCTTCATAGTCATTTCCATCAGTATCTTCAATATCATACACCAAATCAACAAACCACGCATATTCATTGGATTCACAGTTTGCATGTACATCAAATCTACCATTGGCTTCGTTACCGTTCAACTCTGCCATCCACATGTATTCTCCACACGGAGTGTCATGGTGCATGTCCATGCCGCTCTCGTTAGTAGCCAGAGTAACATAAAATTCCCACTCCTCTTCTTCGCTATTCCACTGGAAAATATCGAAATTAATATCTTCGACTCCTCCATCTTCAGGATCTCCTATGTAAGCAATTATACCTACGTCGTCACAAGGACCAGCACTACACTCTAGGTTAAGGTCATATTCATAGTCTTCATCTACTCCCACAGCAATTGCAACATTGACAATATCTGAGGAATCATGTGAATTATTTCCAAATGAATAGAACGAACCCGATTGAAAGTGCATGGCTTGATCATCATAATCATTTTCTGTTATCAAGAAGTCATACCAACCCTCTTGCAGATTCTCAACAATCCACATTCCATCATCAGAGTAACCTGATTCTATGACATTGCCTTCATAGGATAACTCAAAGAATACTTCGTTATCTGAACTAACCATTCCAATAAAGTCATTAACATATTCATCTTCACCTAAAGGAATGATGTAAGCTAAGTGTGCAATACCATTTTCTAATGAATCATCGCCATTATCGCTAATGCTTAGATAAACATCAAAAATTTCAAACGAATCTTGAAGGTATTCACCCTCATTGTACAAATATACGTAGAAATCATAAGAACTGTTGTATGATGCAGACCACTCTTGTTCGAACCAGTCGTAGTTAGTACTCTCGATATAGTGATTTGTTTCGTCGTTTCCTAAATATTCGCCAGTGTTATTATCATAAACGTAGTAAATAACTGTAATAAATACTTCGCAGTCGCAAGTGGTATCTGGGTCATAGCCTATTGATATAGTGTCTGAGCCTTCAACGTTATATTCCCAATGAGAGAAATATTCTTCGGAATCTCCGCTTTCATTATGCTCAGTTCGAATGTTAAGCTGAATGTCATTATACCTTTCCCAATCTTCTAGATTACCATCCTCATCATAAAGCTCGACCATGATATCAAAAGTTCCATTGTATAATGGTGACCAATCGTCGTGAAAATTATCATCGTCTTCGTTATATATACGATCATCCACTTCAAATGAATCTACTAAATCTCCAGTTTGGTTGTCATAAAAATCAAATGATGTTGTGACATTAAGATAACAATTACAGGTTGTATCTGGATCGTAATTAAATTCAACTGTATCATTGTTTCCATCATTGTCGCCATCAAATATGTACTGATAAATCCAATCAAAAAATTCGTTATCATCACCTGGGCCTCCTGCTCCACTTGCCTGATACAGATAAACATCTCTAATCCAAAAACCGTCTTCGTAATTCCAATTATTGTCATACAAACGAACCTGAAAATCATAAGACGAGCTATTAGTTGAAGTCCAAGATATTTCAAAGTTATCTATTTCAGTGTGATTAATTACAAAATTCTCTGAACCATAATCAACCATACTGCCGGATGAATTCACATAAACTGTAAATTCAATATTAACGTCTAGCTGACAAGTGCACTCTGTATTAGGATCAAAGAAAATATTAATTGTATCCTCAAGATTATCACCGTCATCGTCTTCGGTTTCGTGGTCGGAACTTTCAAACCACTCATCGTAGTCACAGCTTGAGCTCTCATCCTCAGTATCACATTCTAAATATACTGTAAAATTGAATTCATCTTCGAAATTCCAGTTATTGTCGTACAATGTAAAGTAGAAAGTGTAATTTGCGTCTTCAGAAGGATAAAACCTATCTATTGTGAAATTATCTACTTCAGTTCCTGTTATGTTGTGGTCGTAATAATCACCATATTGATAATCTCCATTTTCACTTATTGCATAGAAGCTTACTTGTATATCAACTGAACAGTTACAATCTGTATCTGGATTATATTCAACATATAGGTTATTAGCTATACCGTCTCCATTAGTATCGTTAGTGTGATAGCTCCAAGATTCAAAGTACTCGTCTGAATCACAAGAGACATTGGTACTGTCACATTCTAAATATACAGTGAAAGAAAAATTGTCTTCATAATTCCAATTTTCTCCACTAGTATCATAAAGATAAAATTCAAAAGTATAATTTGAATCTCTGGGTGCGTAAAAGACATCGGTTTCAAATTCATCTACTTCTGTGCCATTAATTTCATGGTCTTCGCTTTCGTAATCCATGAACATACCTGTATCTGCATCATAGATATTGTAAGAAACCATAATATCTACAGTACAATTACATTCGGTGTCTGGATTGTATTCTACAAATATGTTGTTAGCTACTCCATCTCCATTGGTGTCTGTTGTATGATTGCTCCAAGATTCAAAATATTCTCCATAATTTGTATTCAAACTTCCATATGAATGCATCCAACCTGATTGTAACAAATCTCCGTCAGAACTCTCGTTGTACATGTTAAAAGTATAATTTCCCTCAGGAACGTCATGAAATGCTACAACCTCATCATTACCATCTCCGCCGTCTTCTTCGTATAGCGTGTTGTTACCTGCGTGGAATAACTCAACATAAACTCCATCATTAGGATACCAGTCTCCACCACTTCCGTTACCAAAAATCCTGTAGAACCCAAAATCATCGTAGTC
>Ga0208624_1000593_pt1 | contig 18387 bp, 21 predicted proteins | sample Knorr_S23_td_DCM_FD_185607 | JGI IMG/M metagenome (GOLD analysis project Ga0208624, IMG submission 185607) | Marine microbial communities from Southern Atlantic Ocean transect - Knorr_S23_td_DCM_ad_71m_LV_A (SPAdes) (version 2) | ecosystem: Environmental > Aquatic > Marine > Oceanic | place...
CCCAAGGGAATATTACGGCACCAGAGAAAAGTAACCGCTACACCGGTTTCCCATCCGGCTTGGTATCGTTGGAATCCTCGTCAGAGGATTTTTCCTCCGATTCGTCATCAGACTGAGAACTCGGAGCAGTTGTTTCCTCTTCCTCGATGTCTTCATCGTCGGAATCGTGCCCACCTTCATGATTCGCAAATTGTGGTTCCGGTAGGAATCCAGCGACCACCCAGCCTAAGGCAAATGTGAAGAAGCCGATTGCTGCGGCGGTGTAGGCCATGCGGGTTGACCCGTGTTCGTCTCCCGAAATGCTATCCGGCCAGAAGGATGCGGCGGCAATGGTTGTGGCAATCCACGCAAAGCTGGTGCCAAACAGTCGTCCTCCTATATTAGCGGCGAAGCTTTCACCGGTGCCACGCAAATGAATCGGGAATAATTTAGGTAGCATGTTTCCCCAGAACGTAAATTGGCCGACTACTAGGCAGCCGCAGAGGAACATACCGATGTAGGCCGTGGAAAGGCTGTTGGTGATGAGGTAGGCAAAAGTTAACGGTAGGATAATCATGCCGGGCAGTTGGAATAAGCGCAGGACCGTACCGGATGGGGCATTCTTAAAGGCTTTGATGACTGAGGTGCAAATGAACCACACAGGCAGGCCAAGGAGACCGCCATAGATTAGCCCTTTGCCGGCACGAACAAAATGTTCATTCATCGTGCCGTGGAAGCCATTCATACCCTCAAGCACAAGGAAGAACGCCAACTGGCTCCACCCAACAAAAGCCCATACACTGGTGGCGCCTCGAGCGATGATGGCCACAATCAACAAGGCCATGATTGCGCGCCCGAACAGACCGCCAACCTCCTGAACCTTGGTCACCTTAGCAGCAGCCCCTTGCTCGGCACCTTTGGAGGCTTTTATGCCGGCAATTTTGATGGCTTTTGCCGGCTTACCTGCTTCCTTGGCTTCGGTCTCGGCATTTTCAGCTGCGGTTGCGGCAGCGGCTTTCACTTGCGGGGTATCCGGAATAATGAGCCGCATTTGCTGGAGCGATCCGAAGGCCGCGCCGTAGGCGAGGGCAAACAGGATCGTTGCCACGATGGTGGTCTTTTTGAGTTGGGGCGAAAAAAGATCGCTTATTCTGGCGCGCTTTAATTCACCAGCATCCTTTTTCTTTTGCCATTCCGGTGATTCGGGGAGGAAGGGGCGGATGATGATCAGCGGAATGGCTGGGATCAAACCGCTCATTAAGGTGTACCGCCAGGCGGCCTGATTGCTCTCATCGGAAATGGCGCCAAACAGACTGGGGATTTCTGGAAGGTGCATGTAGTTGGTGGCCAGCCAGTAGTTCACGATGGCGACGGATAAACCACCGACGGATGAAAATGCCTGCGTGTAGCCCAACACTTTTTCGCGTTGCACGGCGTTGGGGAAGAGTTCTGCTAGCCACGCCACCGCAGCGACAAATTCCACACAAACACCGATAAACACTAGGCAGCGGAAAAAGAGCAGTTGCCAAGGGTTGACGCAGAAGCCTGCAAAGAACGCAGCGAAGGCATAGAGTAAAATACTAAAGGTTAGAACGCGCCGTCGGCCAAAGCGATCGGTCAGCCAGCCGCCCATCAAACCAAAAATACCGCCGACAATGGCTGGAATGAAAAATAGTCGGCCGACCCAAGTGAAGAATTCAGGTGTTCCTGGCTGAATGCCCGCGATATCCAGCAAAGCGGATTTGGCAATCAACGGCAGCATCAGTAGCTCGTAGATGTCGAAAAGGAAGCCAATCGTGGCAATGAAGCAGATTAGCCATTGGGTGCGGGTGAGTTTTAGGCCAGAACCGGAAGCAGCGTCAGCACTCATGGCGGCGCGTTATGCCGCTTTCGGTGTATAAAAACAAGGTAATAGTACGTGGACGTACGGTTTTCTTGTCCACATTTGAGGCGGAAATCGGATTGCGTTGAGGCGGGGCCTTTGGTTTGCTCGCGCGCCTATGCAGCGTTTTGCAACCATTACTGTGATCGGCCGGGATAAAACCGGCGTGGTGGCGCGGGTGACGGAGTTTCTCTTTGAGCAACAGGCCAACATTGAGGCCTTGGAGGAACAGGTGACACGCGGCCAATTCAGCATGGTCATCCAGGCGTCCTGGAAAAAGGGGGCCAAAGCGCCCGCCACGCTCAAGCGTCAGCTCAATGCGTTGGGCAAGGAACTCGGCATGGAGGTGCGCCTGCGTCTCACCGAGCCGGGCAGCAAACAGCGGATGGCTATCATGGTCACGCGCGAGGATGGGTGCCCTAAGGCGTTGCTGGAAGCTTTTTCCAAGGGGCAGCTCAAGCAGGCCGAGCCGGTGGTGATGATCGGTAACCGTCCAGATCTCGCGGCCTTCGCCAAGAAACACAAAATGCCGTTTGTGCATGTGCCATGGGGCGACCGGCGGCGCGGCGAGAAGCGGGTACTGGAGATTCTCGACAAGCACGAGGTGGATTTCGTGGTGCTCGCGCGGTTCATGAAAATCCTCTCACCGGATTTTGTGTGGCGGTACAAGAACAAGATCATCAACATTCATCCATCCCTGCTGCCAAGTTTTCCTGGTCCGCAGGCGTACCGGCAGGCGTACGAACACGGCGTGAAGATCGCCGGCGTCACGGCCCATTTCGTGAGCATGCAACTGGACGAAGGACCGATCATTGCCCAGGAAAGTTTTCGCATTAAATCCGGTATGACCCTTAAGCAGATCGTAGCGGCCGGTCAGCAATGCGAGGCCAAGGCGCTGCTCAAGGCGGTGAAGCTCTATCTCACCAAACGACTGGATGTGCACTGGGGCGTGGTGAAGGAAGTGTAGTGAAGATTCTTTCCTGGAACGTGAACGGAATGCGAGCCGTTCAGAAAAAGGGCTTTGCCGAATGGGTGAGCAAGGCGCGCCCGGATATCCTTTGCCTCCAGGAAAGTCGCGCCTTGCCGGAACAGGTGGAGCCGGACTGGCCGAGCACGTTTGAGGCGCACTGGAATCCGGCGGAGAAAAAGGGCTACTCCGGCGTGCTTACCCTCACCAAGCCGGTCCCCTTAAAGGTGACGCGTGGAATCGGCGTTGCCGAGCACGATCGCGAAGGGCGCGTCCTGACCACGGAATACGATGATTTCTTTCTGGTGAACGTCTACGTGCCTAACGCCCAGCGCAGCTTGGCGCGGTTGCCGTATCGGCAGGAATGGGATCGCGATTTTCTGGCATATCTCAAAAAATTGAAGCGACGTAAGCCGGTGGTTTTTTGTGGCGATTTCAATGTGGCCCATACCGAGATCGATCTCGCGAACCCTAAATCCAACAAGAACACCCACGGCTTCACGGCGGAGGAACGGGCGGGTTTTGACGCGTTTGTGAAGGCGGGTTTTCTGGATAGCTTTCGGGAATTCGAACCGGCCGGCGGGCATTACACCTGGTGGAGCAATCTCAACAATGCGCGCGCCCGCAACGTTGGCTGGCGGATTGATTATTTCATGGTCTCGGCCAACCTGCGTCCGCGTTTGAAGAAGGCGTTTATCCTGCCGCAGGTCATGGGCTCAGACCATTGTCCGGTGGGGATTGAGCTGGCCTAGGCTGACGGGAGAACGGGCCGCTTCCAAATCGGCACGCGCTGTTTCATTTCATTGATCAGAAACTGGCAGGCCTGGAAGGCCTCCGCTCGGTGGGGCGCGATTAGTTCCAGCCAAAGCGAGGGTTCATTGACCGGCACGACTCCCACGCGATGCACCACGCGCACCGATTCAATCGGCCATTGGCGATCGATCTCCTCGAAGATCAATTCAAACTGATGACAGGCCATGTCGTCAAATGCCTCATAATCGATGGCCGCAATAGTCGCCTCACCTTCCTGCGCGCGTACGACGCCGTGAAAGATCAACGCGGCACCCATGCCGACGGTCATTTCGCGTTCGGCGATAAGCGCGCGTTCATCGATCGGATCAGGCGTAAGCGTGAGTTGTGTTTTCATCCGCCTTGTACGGGGGGGAAGAGCGAGATTTCGTCGTCGTCATTGAGCAGGAACTCGTCCGGTTGATAATTTACGCCCACCGCTTTGAGTGTGCTGTTCTGCATGTCGCCGAGTACGGGGAATTGCGCGATGACGGCCGCATGCGCCTCGCCCAGCGTGGCGTCCGGGGGGAGTTCCAGTGAGGTCTCGGCGCATTCGGTGTGATCCTTAAAGTAGGACCAGAATTTGACCGTGACCGTCATGAGTACACCTCGGGTTTGAGCACGCCAATGAACGGCAGGTTGCGGTAGCGTTCGGCATAGTCCAGACCGTAGCCGACAACAAATTCATCCGGCACCTCGAAACCGACATAATCAGCCGTGACCGTTTCCCGGCGGCGCGAGGTTTTCTCCAGCAACACACAGGTCTTGAGGCTGCGTGGTTGCAGGTCGGTCAATTTTCCAAGCACGGCATGGAGGGTTTGGCCGGTATCGAGGATGTCATCCACCAACAGCACATCGCGGTCTCGTGCTTCGAGTCGGAGATCTTTGGTGAAGACCAGTTCGCCCGGCGCCGTGCCGTCGCCGTAGCTGGACACACCCATGAAATCCAGCCGTAAGGGCAGGGTGATGTGACGCATGAGATCGGCGAGAAAAGGAACCGTGCCGGTGAGGAGCGCCACCATTAGCAAATCTTTGTCGGCGTAATCGCGCTCAATCTCCGCTGCCAATTCACGTACACGCTCAGCAATTTCCGTCTCTCCAATGAGCACGTTCTGCACCTCCTGGCGCAGATGCTCGGGAGGTGGCGTGGCGGTGGGCATGGCGGCGGGCATGGCGAATTAAATGTGTTTGGAGTCGTTTTCGTCCTTTTCCGTATAGCCGCTGTCCTGACGCTGGAAGTTAACCTCGTTTTTCTTCATGTACGCCTCGAATACATCATCCGCGCTCATGCCCAGTACTTGGGCCAGGCTAATGAGGAAGTGGAACAGATCCACCACCTCCACGCGGGCGTTTTGCTCATCGAGCTTCTGGTATTTGGCCCACCACTTCCAAGGCACACTGTCGGTGAGCTCGGCAATCTCCTGCGTCATGGCGCGTGAGTAGTTGAGCACCCACTCGGTTTTCTGCTCATCGGTCATACCGTCGGTATGCACGCCAATTCGTTCGTTGAGGGATTTCTGCATGCGAAACAGTTCGCGAAGTTGGTCTGGCTGGTCCATGGGCTGATGATGTGAAGGAGCGGGAGACAGCGGCAAGGGGAAGTTATTCGGCCTTATTGGCAGGGCTTTGGGCGTGACCGCGGCGGAGGCTTGTTTTACAAACAGGCATGCTAGCTGCGACATTGCTGCAGGGCGGGCCGATGGTGTGGGTACTGTTGGCCGCCAGCGCGTTGGGGGTGGTGGTGTTTGTGGAACGCCGCCTCACCTATCACCGCGTGCAGATCAACACCACCGCGCTTCTGGGCGGTTTGAAAAACGTGCTTAGTCAGAACAACCTCGTTGAAGCCATCGGCATCTGCGACGCCACCCCCAGCCCGACCGCGCGTGTTGTGAAGACGGTTTTGGAAAACCACCGGTTGGCCCGCGAGGAGGTGAAGGAAATTTTGGGTCAACAAGGCAGCGAAGAAGTGGCACGTTTGGAGCAACGGCTTGGGGTCCTGGCTACGCTGGGGCAGGTGGCACCGTTGCTAGGGTTGTTGGGCGCAGTGCTGGGATTTATGGAAACGGGCGAAACGGTGATAACCGATCATCACGCTCATTTTGCCAAGGCCATGATGCCGCTGGCTCTGGGCCTGGCAGTCGGAGTGCCGTGCTTCGTTGGGTATAATCATTTGGTGGCAGTGGTGGGTAGTATCGTGATTGATATGGAGAAGGCCGGTTTGCGGGCCTTGCGGATGGTTAGTGAACTTGAGGGTCCGGCCCGTCGGGGTCGGCGTAAAAACGTGTTGCCAGCGAAACCCGAAGTAGAGGAAGCTGGGCCGGAATTGTTTGAGGAAGTATGAAGTTCAAGCGCAGTCATCAATTTTTATGCGATGCACCGTCGGCAGTGGCGTTGGCGGGGGTGATGTTCATGCTCCTCTTTTATTTGTTGTCCAACTCGGCTTTGTTGCTCACCGAGGGAGCATCGCTGGTGCGGTTGCCAGAAGGCGGCTCAGGGATGCCCAAGGGGTTTTCTCATTCCACCGTGGTGGCGATGGATCATCAGGCACGGTTGTATTTTCGGAATCAACAAATCGAGTTGCCGGAATTGGAAAAGCAATTGGGGCAGTTGGCGAAACAGGCTGGGAAATCCGGTTTGCTGTTGGTATTAAAAGCGGACAAGTCCGTTTCGTATGAAAAAATCACGCGCTTGGCGGACGCCGCGCAAACCGTAGGTGTACGCCAAACCTGGTTGGCCGCGCGGCCGAGGTTATTCGAATGAACGAATCGGGCTCCAGCGAATCCTCGCAATGGGGTTGGTGGGTGGCGGTGGTGTTCGGGGTGCAGGCCGTGCTCTTGTGGTGGGTATCTTCCGGCAAATCTGACGAAGTAAGAGGTGATGAAGCATCGCTGGTACAAGTGGACCCTTCGGTCGTGGAGGCGCTGGCCTTGGAAGAGCCCATGTCTTTGGGGCAACCGCGCACAAATGGTTTTTCGGCCGTCTGGCTGAAGCCGAAACCCTTGCAACATCAATTCGCCCGCTGGACCCCGCCGGATATTCCATTGCCACCGGAAACCAACGTGGTGGAGACGATTATTCAGGAAGCCTTGGAGAAAAATCCCGTACCTGAATTTCGTTCGTTTGAAAAACCCGTGCCGAAGCTCACGCGTATCAGTGTGCCGCCACTGCGCCCGAAAGAGGGGAGCCGATTGGTTTTAAGAGGAGGCCTGACTGAGCGCTCATTGGTTGGGGCGGTTGCGTTGAAAGCAGCGTGGGAACACGACTCCTTCCTGCGGCCGACCCGCGTGCAGGTGTTGGTGGATTCCATGGGGCGCGTCATGAACGGAGTCTTACTAGCCGAGTCAGGGCACGCACCGGCCGATGCCGCAGCAATGGAGTTGGCGTTGAAGGAAATCCGGTTTAACGCCATCACCAACTCCACGGCGTACGCCTCCGGAGAGCTGGTGTTTCAATGGCACACGGATCCGGCTTCGGTGACCAACGTGACGGAGCGATTTCCACGATGAATCCTTCGGAATTGATTTTCGCGTTTTTGCTCGTGCTATTGACGGGCTGGGCGGCGGTGGCGTATTACACGCGCCGGCCGGAATCAGATTTCACGCCAAAATCCAGCGGCGATCAGGTGTTCCGGTGTGAGGAATGCGATTATGTTTACACCGATGACGCGGATGTGGAGCGGTCTTTGTGCCCGGAATGCGGTCGCATGAATAATTCCGTGCAGTTTTAAGCCTGGGTGGCTTTGACCTCGATGACGTCGTGCGGCTTGCTTTCGTGCAGACCAGCGGGGCTGAGGCGGATGTAGCGGGCTTGGCTCCGGAGCGCTTCCAGATTGGTCGCGCCCAAGTATCCCATGCCGCTTTGGATGCCGCCGGCGAGTTGCTGGACGGTTTGATCGACTGAACCGGAAACTTCCTTGAGCGCCTCTACACCCTCGGCGGTGGCCTTGCGGGTGGTGTCCTTGTTGGAATGCCCGTAGCGCGCGGCACTGCCGGCTTTCATGGCGGCGAGACTGCCCATGCCGCGGTATTGTTTGTAGCGTTTGCCGCTAATCTCAACGATGTCGCCGGGCGATTCCTGACAGCCTGCGAGTAGACCGCCACAGATAATGCCATCGGCGAGGGTGAGCGCCTTAACGATGTCTCCGCTCTTGGTGATGCCGCCATCAGCGAGGAGGGTCACGCCCTTGGACCGGGCGCTTTGGGCGGCGGTGTAGAGGGCTGTCAGTTGAGGGATGCCAACGCCGGCCACCACGCGTGTGGTGCAAATGGACCCGGGGCCCTGACCGATCTTGATGCTGATGGCTCCGGCTGCGGCGAGGTACTCCACGCCGGTCCCGCTGGTGACGTTACCGGCGATGATGGGCAGGGCAGGGAATGCGTCGCGAATGAGCCGGACCGTGTCACCGACCCCGGCGCTGTGGCCGTGGGCGGTGGAGACGGCGGCGACATCCACACCGCGATCCACGAGGGCGCCGACATGGTTTACAATGCGGTCTCGATCAAGATCGCCACTCTTGGTACGCGTGGCAGATATAGCCGCGCCGCACAGGAGCTGGAACAGGCCGTCCCGCGCGGGTTTGAATTGCGCGGAGGCCTCCTGAGTGATGCGTTCTAGATCGCTCAAGGTAAACAGGCCGTGCAGGCGGTCATCTTCATCCACCACCAATAGTTTGTTAATGCCGGGGTGATCGGTGAAAAATCGGTCGGCCACCTTAATTGGATCCGGGTCAAGGTCCTTTTGCTTTATGGTATGAACCTTGTCGCGTGGGATGGCGGCCTCGGCGACGTGGCGGTCGGCGTAGCGTGGTTTCACCACGCTGCCGGAGAGCAGACCGGAAAGGTGGCCGTTGCCGTCCACCACGGGAAAGGTGCTGAAGGTGTAACGGCGGTCTTCAATGATCTCGAGCACATCGCCTACGCTCAGGTCGGGCGTGACGGTGATGGGTTCTTGAATTAATCCATGCACATGGTTTTTAACGCGGCTCACTTCCTTGAGCTGCTGTTTCTCAGTCATGTTGTAATGAATGAGACCAAGGCCGCCGTTGAGCGCCATGGCGATGGCCATGCGATGCTCGGTGACGGTATCCATGTCGGCGGAGACAATGGGCAGATGCAGATCGAGGCCTTCGGCAAGGGAGGTGTCCAGCACGGCGTCGCGCGGTAGGATGTCAGAATACAACGTGGCGAGGGTGACGTCGTCGTAGGTCAGGCCGATGTCGGCGTGCCGCGGGAAGAAGGTGTCCGCGGGCAAATAAAACTGGGAATCGGTATCCGAAGGGTTCTGTTCAGCCGCCATGGCCGAACCTGCCAGAGAGAGGGTGGGCTTGGCAAGCGGGAAGTGTCAGTCCGCAAGGATCCGGCGGGCGATGTCGCTGGAGGATTTGCCGGGCACATGACCGAGCACCGTAATGCGGCCGCCTTGCGCGGCGATCACGGCGCGTTCCTCGGCGGGCAGATCTTCCACCTCATAATCGCCGCCTTTTACGTAAACATCAGGCTGGGCCAGTTCCAGAAATGTGGTGGCGCGCAGTTCATCGAAAATGAAGACCGCATCCACGGCTTCGAGGGCGGCGATCACGGCGGCGCGGTCGGCCTCAGAATGGATGGGGCGATCGGGCCCTTTGAGTTCGCTGACAGAACGGTCGCTGTTCAAACCCACGATCAGGGCAGCGGCTTCATTGCGCGCGGCTTGGAGGTAATTCACGTGGCCGGCATGGAGAATATCAAAGCATCCGTTGGTGGCAGCCAGCGGTTTGCCCTGCGCTCGGAGTGCCTCGCGCCAGGCGGGCAGGGAATCGGCAGAGAGGATTTTTTCCTGAAAATTCAACAGGCGAATCCTGCCGTAGTGGGCAAGGGCTTGTCAATCGGGCGGGCGCGGCGTAGATTCGGGACGTGAACGCGGAGGTCACGCTGGTCCAGATTCGCGGCATTCTGCCGGCCCATAGCGGTGCTGCGATATTTCTCGGCAACGAGGAGAAGGTTTTCATCATTCAGGTGGAGGCCGCCATGGCGCAGGTGATCGGCAATTTTCTGAGCGATGCTCCCAAGGAACGCCCCCTCACCCATGATCTCATGTCGAATGTCTTTCAGGGATTCGGTATTGAAGTGGAGCGGGTCGTGGTGACGGAACTCAAGAATTCCACCTACTTCGCCCGCATGATTCTCAAGATGGAGAATGAGCTAGGCACCAAGATTGTGGAGCTCGATTCGCGCCCCAGCGATTGCCTGGCCATTGCCGCGTCTCAGAAAATTCCTGTGTATGTCAGCAGCACGCTCTTTGCCGAAGTGGAGGACATGAGCGAGGTGCTCGAGCAGATCAATCAAAACCGGGAAGAGGAGGCCGACTCCGAGGATGAGTAAGGCGCTGCCGGAAGGCCCTCTGGCATTCGTGCACGGTGACGACGATTTTGCCGTGGCCCAGCGCGCACGGCAAATTTACCACGGTTGGTGCGAAGCCGAAGGCGGGGAGGATAACGAGATTATCGAGGCGCATTCTGCCAACGCCGGGGAAGCCGTCAGGGCGCTCGGTCGATTGCATGAAGCCATTGATACCCTGCCGTTTTTTTGCGGCGGCAAAGTGGTCTGGTTCAAGGACTGTAATTTTCTCGGGGACGACCGGACTGCTAAGGCCAATGATGTCAGTTCCGGATTAGCCGATCTGGCGGCCAAGCTAAAGACCTTCGACTGGGCCGGCGTGCGGCTCGTGCTCAGTGGCGCCAAGGCGGACAAGCGTAAGACGTTTTATAAAACCGTCTCCAAGCTCGGGCACACTGAGGAGTTTGCCGCCTTGAGTGTGGATGACAAGGAATGGCAGGCCAAGGCTGAGCAGTTGATCGGAGCGAAACTTAAGGCCCTGAAAAAGAAACCGGATTATCGTGCCGTGACGGAGCTTGCCCAAATGGTCGGGCCGGACACGCGCGCCTTGGCCAGTGAATGCGAGAAGCTTTCAATTTACGTGGGCGACCGCGCCGAGATCACGTCGGAGGATGTCCGGGCGATTGTCACGCAAGGCAAGCTCGCCAAGGCCTTCGCGCTGGGCGATGCGGTGGGGGAACGGAATCTGCCTAAGGTGCTTCGGCGTTTGGACGAGGATTTGTGGGCAGCCAAGACCGATCGCAAGAAATCGGTGATCGGCCTCGTGGCTGGCCTAGTCAGTAAGGTGCGCTCACTGTTGTTCGCGCGCGAATTGCTGGATGCGGGCTGGGTGAAGCCGGCTCGGAATTATCCGCAGTTCAAATCCCAGCTGGACAACCTGCCGGCGGATGCGTTCGCGGATGATCGACGGATCAGTCCACTAGGATTGCACCCTTATGTCCTGTTTAGCGCCACCAATCAGGCCCGAAATTATTCGCGAGGCGAACTGATACGGGCGCTGGATCTGCTAATGCAATGCAACCGGCGATTGGTGTCAAGTTCACTGGATGAATCCTTTGTGTTGCAGCAGGCTCTGACTCAAATCCTGATTCGGGAGGCAGAAGCCGCGTGATGAACACCCAGCTTCAGGTGGCTGTAACCGAGTCTGTGGCCTGCATACGCGTGGAAGGCCCGGCGAATTTCGCCGTGAGCGTGGATTTCAAATCCGTGGCCACCCAATGCTGCGACGCGGGCGGGCGCGTGTTGCTACTCGATCTCGCAGCGTGCCCGAATATGGACAGCACGTTTCTCGGAATTTTGGTCGGGCTTACGGGCAAACTGGACCGTATTGAGCTGCTCAATCCCTGTGAGCGGGTGACCGATCTGTTGGAGAATTTGGGCGTGTTGGATCTCATGTCCGTCGGGCAGGGCGTCAATCCTTTTGATGACCGGCTGGAGACCGCTGACACCACGCAGGCGGACAAGCGCGCGTTGACCGAAGCCAGTCTGGAAGCCCACAAACTGCTCATGGAGGTCAATCCGGATAACGTGCCGAAGTTTAAAGACGTCGCACAGTTCCTCGCGGAAGACTTGGAACGGCAGGGTTAATCGTCTGTGACTAATTTCCAATTGGAACGCATAGGGGTCTTGGGTTAACTCCCCCCGCCCATGGCCAACCTGAGTCGCCTGAATCCTGAACAACGCATCGCCGCGGAGACCATTCGCGGGCCGGTGTTGATTCTGGCCGGTGCTGGAACGGGCAAGACCAACACGGTGACGCATCGGGTGGCGCACATGGTTGATCAAGGTATCTCGCCGGAGAACATTCTGGCAGTCACCTTCACCAACAAGGCCGCGCGCGAGATGTTACAGCGCGTCAACAAGCTCATCCCCAAAGGGCCCACGCGCGATGACGGCAAGCCGCTGAAGCCGACGGTGTGTACGTTTCATTCCCTGTGCGTTCGGATTCTGCGCCGGCACATCACCAAGCTGGGCTACAAACGTAATTTCGTGATCTACAACGAAAACGAACAGCTCGGGGTGGTCAAAAAAATCCTGAGCGCCATTTCCGGCAAGGACGTGAAGGCGGATCCGCGTGAACTTCATGGGGTGCTCAGTCGCCTGAAGAATGCTGGCTCCCGCGGGGCCGGAAAGATTTTCGGCAGCGAAGAGGCGGTGGCTATGGCAGATCATATTCGCAGTCGCTATGACACCGCCCTCAAGGCCGCCAACGCGGTGGATTTCGATGACCTGCTAGTGCTTACCTTGAAGCTATTTCAGGAACATCCAGACGCACTGGAGGAATGCCGGCAACGCTATCAGTATGTGACGGTGGATGAGTATCAGGACACCAACGCCGCCCAGTACGAGTTGATGCATCTGCTCGCCAAGGAACACCGGAATGTGTGCGTGGTGGGCGATGACGACCAAAGCATCTACGGCTGGCGCGGGGCGGAGATTTCCAATATTCTCGATTTGGAGAAGGATTATCCGGAGATCAAAGTCATTAAGTTGGAACAGAATTACCGCTCCACCCGGGTGATTCTCGATGCGGCCAACGCGGTCATTAAGAACAATCCCCAACGCCGGCCCAAGCAGTTGTGGAGCGCCAAGGGTCAGGGCGAAATGATTAGGCTACAGTCGTTTGAGGATGAGGAACAGGAGGCCGAGGCGATTGTGGGGGAGATTGAATTCAACCGTATGGGCAAACGGATTCCGTGGAAGGAACACGCCATTCTCTTTCGCACGAACATCCAGGCCCGGCCGCTGGAGACGGCGCTGCGCAAGGCGCAGGTGCGATATAATCTGATCGGAGGCCAGAGCTTTTTTGATCGGCGCGAGATACGGGATTTTCTCGCCTACATGAAAACCATGGTTAATCCAAACGACGACGCCAGCCTGTTGCGTATTGCCAATGTGCCGGCGCGCGGCCTGAGCGACGTGACCATGGAACGTCTGCTGGCGGCAAGTCAGGAACGCGAATGCTCGGTGTGGCAGGCGATGAAAAATGACTTGGTGATTCACGAGTTCCAGCCGCGCACGCGCAAATCGATCGAGGAATTTGTGACCTTGGTGGAGGAGTTTCGCGAGCCGTTGAAGGCGGAGAATCTCCAGCTATCGGCTTGGGCGGATCAATTCCTAGATGACATTGATTACGAGCGCGAGTTGAAGAAGGGGGAGAAGAATCCAGAGAATGCCGAGAACCGCATGCGTAATCTGCGCGAACTGACGCGCACTATGGATAATAAAGGGGAGACACTCATTCCCTCCAACCGGTTGGTTAAGTTTCTGGACGACATCACGCTGGACGCCGAGCGAGAGGAGGATCGGGAAGAGAAGGGGGACATGGTGACGTTGATCACCACGCACAGCTGCAAGGGGCTGGAGTATCCGCATGTGTTTCTCGTGGGCGTGGAGGAAGGTTTGCTGCCGCATTCGCGGTCGGCGGTGGAGGGCACGCTGGATGAGGAGAGGCGGCTGTTTTACGTGGCCATCACGCGCGCCATGAAGACATTGGCTATCACGCATTGCCGGACCCGGATGAAATACGGCAGCAAGGTGCTCTGTCATCCGTCGAGTTTCCTGAAGGAAGTGCCTGAGGAGTTGTGTGATGAGCTGATCGACAGCGAACCGGTGAGCCTCGATGAAGGTCGCGATATGTTCACCGCGATGCGGGAGATGCTGGATTAAAAGAAAACGGCCGGCGTTGCCGCCGACCGTGAGAGTTTTCGTTGCCGCAATGTTCTAGCGGCTAATGTCGTAGACAAACATGTTGTCCTGATCGCGCAGGTAGAGTTTGCCGTCCAGTACCACCGGATGAGCCCAAGCCCGGGCGCGGGTGCGTTCCGGTTGATCAAAGCGGCTCACTTCTTCGTAGCCGGTGGGGCTCAGTTTCACGAGGGAAACCGGCCCGCGCTCGGTGCGAAGGATGATCTTGTTGTCGGCCACAATGATGGCGCCCTTGCCGGCGCTGCGTTCATTCCACATCACCTCGCCGTCAGACAGGCGCAGGCAGGAAAGCTGGCCGCTGTTGGAGCCGTAGACGTAGTCGCCCACGCGGATGGCACCGCCGTGGTGGTTCGCCATGCCGGCGCCGCCCACGTGCTTGTAGATTTCATTGGCGATAAACTGGTTGTTCTTATACTCAACCTTGAACCCGTTACAGCCCACGCCGTAGGCGCTGGTGACGAATAGGGTGCCTTTGTCGTAAATGGGCGTGGAAATCACCGCGGTCTTGCCGGGGCGATCGGCGCGCCAGAGCAATTTGCCGTTGCCGGCATCAATGCCCGCCACGCTCTTGCCGGTGAGCTGGATGTACTGCTTGATGTCGCCAATTTCGCGGATGATCAGCGAGGAATAACCGGCCGGATCGGTGAGGCCTTCGCAGCGCCACGCTTGTTTGCCGGTCTTGGCGTCCAGCGCGAGCACGGCGCCCTTGTCGCCGCCGGGGGTCACGACCACTTTGCCGTCGTCCACCAGCGGAGATTCACTCCAGCGCCAGCCGCTCATCATGCGGCCTTCGTAATCGTTCTGGATGTTGACGCGCCAGACTTCCTTGCCTTCGGTGCTCACGCACACGAGATCACCCTGTTGGCCGAGCGCGTACACGTGGCCATTGGCAACGGTCGGAGTGGAACGCGGGCCGGGATAGCCACGGTGGCCCTTCGGTTCGCCGATGCGGCTCTTCCACTTATGTTTGCACTTAAGATCCAGAGCGAACAGGTAGCAGGCATCTTCCAGATCGCCGAGGGTGTACACGGTGTCGTCGGCAATCACGACGCTGGAAAAACCGGCACCAACGCCGGTGGCCTTGTATAGCAGCTTGGGACCGCCTTCCGGCCATTCGGCTGCCAGGCCTTTTTCGAGATTCACGCCGTCGCGATTCGGCCCACGCCATTGGGGCCAGTCGGCGGCAAATACGCTGAGCGTCAAGCCCAGCACGAAAGTGGATGTGAGGATACGCATGTTTTGTTTAGTTAAAAGGATCGGTGATTGGATACGTTGAATCGCGACGGGATTCAACCAAAATACACCCGATTTACAGCCCCAACCGCACGGCGCGGTCATTGAGCTGGGCCTGCCATTTTTGCAGGTAACTGTATTGGTGAAAAAGTTTTTCAATGGCATCGCAATCCCATCGAGCATTGAGCTCGCGCGCGCCGGCTTCGAGAGCGTGTAATTCCTGCTGGATGCGGCTAAGCAAGGTGTTGGTTTTTCCCAGCCATTCCAGAGCTTGAGGATAGGATTGGGCCTTCAGTAGCGGCGAAGTCTGGGCTTCCCGCTCTGCGAGGAAAGTGTCGATGGGTTTCAGAAGCTGACCGACTTCGAGAAAGAGATCGGCGGTCTCAGGCAGAATATCGTGGACCTCCTCCGGTTTATGGCCGCGCTCGAGTGTTAGCAAATGCTGCAGGCGCCGCTTGGGATCGCGCAGGGTATCGTGCGCCAGATTCAATTCCGAAAACCGGGCCTGTGCCGATTCCTTGTCGTTCGGATCCGTAAATTTGTCCGGGTGCGTGGCTGTTGAGCGATCGAGGAACGCTTGCTTGAGGGCGTCGGGTTCCAGCCACGGCTGGCGCGGGAACTCAAGCAGCGCGAAGGCGTCGGTCATGCGCTGAAACTTTCGCCGCAGGAACAGGTGGTGGCGGCGTTGGGATTGTTTACCTGGAAACCGGATTCCTCCAGACCGCTTTGGTAATCCAGTTCGCTGCCGGTGACATACAGCGCGCTCTTGGGGTCCACTACCACGCGCACGCCTTGGCTTTCCACGAGGATGTCGCGATTGGCCGGGCTATCCTGCAAATCCATTTTGTACTGTAGACCACTGCAGCCGCCGCCCATCACCGCGACGCGCAGGACGCCTTCGGGGCGGCCTTGGCGCTGGAGCAGGGCGGATACTTTATCCGCCGCGTTGGAGGTCAGCTTCACCAGACGCTCATCGCCCGTACGGTATTTGACGTCGCCACTGGATTCGGTTTTGCGTTTACCTGCAAGCACGGAGGGATTTTAGAGCAGACCGGCTCCTGAATAAAGCATTTCAAAACGCGGTCATTTTTGGAAAGCTCTCCGCCGATGAAACGCTTCCTGCTTTCATTTCTGATTCTGACCGGCGGCGTCCTCCATGCGCAGGACGCGCTTGGCACCTTGCTGGAGCCGCTGGAGGATGATTTCTCGGCCAAGACCAAGGTCGATCTGCTGGTGGAACCGGCTCAAGCCAAACCGGGCACGACCGTGATAGTCGGCTTGCACCTTCACATGCCGGACAAGTGGCATACCTACTGGCTGAACCCCGGCGACAGCGGCGATCCCACTAGGATGACGTGGGAGAACCTTCCAGAGGGCATCACCGCCGGCGCGATTCAATGGCCGGTGCCGGAGAAGGTGGAATGGCTGGGGATGTTTACCTACGCCTACCATCACGACGTCTTGTTGATGATCCCCTTGAAACTATCTGCCGATGTAAAGCCTGGCGAATATGAGCTGAAAGGCAAAGTGGAATGGCTGGAGTGCGAGGAGTCATGTCTGCCCGGTGATAAACAAGTGTCGGCGACTCTGGTTGTGGGAGAGGCCACCGAGCTGGGGCCTGATGCGGATTTTTTCGGGACATGGCGAAAGAAGCTGCCCGACGCTCAAGCTTTACCGGCGATCCCAGCCCGTTGGACGGGCAAACCCGTGGAAGGCAAGCGCGAGATCACCATTGAGGCGCCATTTGGCAAAGGCGCCGTGGTGGCGTTTATCCCGGACGGCACTGAGGGCAAGGCGTGGAAGATTTCCCATGACTCTGTGCAGGTCAATGAAGTGGAGCAAACGCTTATCCGCAAAACGGTTGAGAGTGAGCAAGGAGAATGGCCCGCAGTAATCTCCGGGGTGTTACGTGTGGAACTGGATGGAGAGGTGCAGGGATATCGGACCGAAGTGCAGGTGGGAGACGGAGAGGAAACGTCCGGTGGCTCACCGAATGAAGAGCCGGTTCGATCGATCTGGCTGATTTTGGGTGGCGCATTTTTGGGCGGCCTGATCTTGAACATCATGCCGTGCGTGCTGCCGGTGATCTCCATGAAGATTCTCGGGTTCGTTCAGCAAAGCCAGGAATCGCCTGAGCGCGTGCGCAAGCTGGGGCTGACCTATGGACTGGGCGTGTGGGCGTCGTTTCTGGCGCTGGCCGGCGTATTGATTTCAGCCAAGAACACCGCGCAAATGGCGTCGTGGGGGATGCAGATGCAAAACCCGTACTTCAACCTCGTGCTGTTGCTCGTGGTGGTGCTGGTGGCGTTGAATTTATTTGGAGTGTTTGAAGTGACCTTGGTCGGCAGCGCGATGACTAAGGCCAGTGAGCTTTCCAGTCGGGAAGGATTCATGGGCGCCTTCTTCAATGGTGTGCTGGCCACGGCATTGGCCACGCCGTGCACGGCGCCGTTTCTGGCCGGAGCAATGGGCGTGGCGTTGACGCAGGGGCAGGGGACGATTATTGCGGCCATGAGCGCGGTGGCATTCGGCTTGGCCTCGCCTTATGTGATCCTGAGCTTCCGACCGGACTGGCTGAAGTTTCTACCGAAACCGGGTGACTGGATGGTGCAGTTTAAAATGATCATGGGCTTTCCGATGTTGGCGGCCGGTATTTGGATTCTATCGTTCACCGGACCAATGTTCGGCAAAGGCGGTGTGTTGTGGCTGGGAGTGCTGCTGGTGTTTGTGGCGTTGGCGGCGTGGGTGTTTGGGGAGTTCAAACAGCGCGCGGCCTCCATGAGCATGGGGCCGTTGGTGGCTTGCGGCGTGTTGTTGTTTTCCGGATACGGTTTGGCGATGGAATGGGGATTAGACTGGCGCCAGACACGGGATGACTCCATCAAATGGACGGCTTGGAGCCCGGAAGCCGAGCAGGAGGCACGGGCCGCGGGTAAACCGGTGCTGATTGATTTCACGGCGGACTGGTGCATTACCTGCAAGGCAAACAAGCGGACCTCCATCGAGATTGAATCCGTACGCGCCATGTTGAAGGAAAAGGGCGTCTTTGCAATGACGGGCGATTACACCAACAAGGATCCGCGCATCACCAAGGTGCTGCATGACCACCGCCGCTCGGGCGTTCCGTTGGTGCTGGTTTATTCACCGGGTGAGGATAAACCGGAGGTATTGCCGGTGATGTTGACACCTCAAATTGTCTTGGATGCTTTGGAGAATGCTGGTAAGCCTTCACCCTGATTTCGTCAGGGAGGGCGAACCCATTATGATCCAGATCAAATCCGTTTTATTGGCGGTCGTGTTGTGCGTGGCTATGGGCTGCCGTGCAGTGGGGCCGACTTCGCTGCAGCAAACGCATCCGCAATATAACCACGCCATCTCGCGCAGTCTCGACGAGCAGTTTCTGCTGAATCTCGTGCGGTTGAAATATCGTGACAACCCGTACTTCCTTGGCGTGG
>Ga0208624_1000594_pt1 | contig 18349 bp, 12 predicted proteins | sample Knorr_S23_td_DCM_FD_185607 | JGI IMG/M metagenome (GOLD analysis project Ga0208624, IMG submission 185607) | Marine microbial communities from Southern Atlantic Ocean transect - Knorr_S23_td_DCM_ad_71m_LV_A (SPAdes) (version 2) | ecosystem: Environmental > Aquatic > Marine > Oceanic | place...
CAGGGGGACTGGCGTATCATTGAGCACCTCAGGGCCTTCGGCTGCCAGATCGAAGTTGAGCAAGGGGAACTCATTACCAAGGGTGGGCCCCAGAGCGGCGCAGAGCTGGACTTGTCTGGCGAGCCCGATTTGGCGCCGCCTATCGCAGCCGTTGCTGCCCACGCCGCGCTCACCCTCAGAGAACCCACTGTCTTAAGCGGGTTGCACACGCTGGACGGGAAAGAGTCTCCCAGGGGCGCGGTGCTATGCGACGGGCTGCAGCGCGCGGGCTTTCAATGCGACTGGAATGACCCAATCATGCGGATCGGCCCAGGTGCGGGTGGCCCCGATGCCTTATGCCTAGATTCGCGCGGCGATCATCGAATGGCCTTCGCCTTTGCCCTCTTAGGGGTGAGCCTGCCAGGGGTCTCAGTCGGTGGCGCCGGCAGTATTGCGAAATCCTGGCCGAATTTTTGGTCCTCGATGAGCTGAGCTGCGTCCAAAGACCCATCAGGTGCTCGAGGATTCCCCTTTGGAGTCAGGTCTTGGGTTGCCTATGCTCCCTCGCTCATGGATTTCGCAAAGCCTACACGGTCCGGTCCTGTGCTCGTTACGGGCGGGGCAGGGTACGTTGGGAGCCACGCTGTGCGCTGTCTGCAAGCGAACGATATCGATGTCGTCGTAGTAGACAACCTCTCCACAGGCTTCGAGCGGCTCATCTCCGCGCCGCTTGAGGTCTGCGACCTCCGAGATAAGGAGGGGCTTTCGGACGTCATGCGGCGTCACAAGCCTCGCGCCGTGATGCACTTTGCTGCGCGCTGCTATGTCGGGGAGAGCGTCAGGGACCCCTTGGGCTACTATGAGACGAACGTTATAGGGGCCTGGAATCTCTTGTCCTGCATGAAAGAGGTCCGCTGCCAAACTCTCGTTATGTCCAGTACATGCGCCGTCTACGGCGTACCTCAGTCTCTCCCCATCCCGGATGACCACTCGAGGAGGCCGATCTCTCCCTATGGTCGCTCTAAGTTGGCCGTCGAGTTCCTCGCTGAAGACTTCTCGAGGGCTTACGGCTTTCGCGTTGGGCGCCTGCGCTATTTCAACGCGGCAGGGGCCTCTCAGGACGCCAGCATCGGAGAGCTTCACGAACCAGAGACTCACGTGATCCCCCTCGTGATGCGAGCTACTCAGCCAGGCGCTCAGCCCTTCACGATCTACGGGACAGATTATGATACCCCTGACGGCACTTGCATCAGGGACTATGTCCACGTTGAAGACCTCGCCGACGCCCACCTGCTTGCGCTCAAGCGCTGTGAGGATCAAGGAGGCTTCGCTTGCAACCTCGGCACGGGGCGCGGTTTCTCCGTCAGGGAGGTGATCTCCTCGGTTGAGCGGGTCACCGGCCTGCACGTTTCCTATCGCACCGGCGATCGTCGCGAGGGAGATCCCCCGATCTTGGTCTCAGGTGGCAGGTTCGCCGGCGACGTGCTCGGGTGGCGTCCGAAGCGGGCAGAGCTTGATCGAATCGTTGAGGACGCTTGGCGGTTTGAGGAGGCTCAAGCTCAAGGCGGCAAAGCCACCTGATCATGCTGCTCTTCTCGCTGGTGCTCAGCCTCGGGGTCGATGTCCTGGCGGGGTCTAAGGTCATTGATGACCGGAGCATAGAGGCCGATCTGTTCACGCTCTCGCGTCACGAGATGCTCGGCCGGGACTCTCCTAGCGCTGCCTTGAGGCGCGCTGCTGAGATGATCTCAGAGCGCTATGCCTCAATCGGGCTGGTTCCAGCGCCAGACGCTAAGGAGCTCTTGGAGCCCTACTCTGGCGTGGAGGTTGGTGAAGGTGAGTCCGCGACGCTCCCTAACCTCTACTTGAGGCCCTTCACCAGAGGGCTAGAGGCTCCTGTGGAAGATGAGTGCTCCTTCGCGTTCACGCTGGGTGGGGAGGAGCAACATGCTGAGTTTGGGGTGGACTGGGTTCCGGTCCTCGGTTGCGCCGGAGCTCTTGTCGGCGAACTAGAGTTCGCTGGTTTTGGCATACAGTCCAGCGCTGATCGCTACGACGACTTCGCCGCGGCCAAGGATCTCAAGGGCAAGGTCGCGGTGATCGTCGCCGGCGAACCTCGCCATAAGCGCAAGTTTGAAGGTCCCGAGCAGAGCAAGGAGGCGTCGCTGTGGCAAAAGCTGCACGAGCTAAACGACGCTGGGGTTAGCGGGGTGATCGTTGTGCGTCGGGACGCCGCCCCTCCCAAGGGGAAGCGCCCTGAGTTTGAGCCGCTGCCTCTTGACTTTAGGTACACGCATGCAAGCTTCCCTCAGGTGACGGAGCCCCGGCCTCCTCGCCGCAGGCCCGCCGTAGTCGAGGTGAGCCCTGCGTTTGCTGAGCGGCTGACCGGAGTCGACCTGCTCGATGTTGCCTCCAAGGTGGACAGGAGCGGCGCGCCGAAGAAGGTCAGCGTTCAAGCATGCTCGGTCAACGTGCGCTCTGCGCTTCGCCTGCAGGATGTTCGGATCGACAACGTCGTGGGCGTCCTCCCGGGCAGCGACCCTGATTTCGCCGGTGAGTTCGTTGTCATAGGCGCTCACTATGACCACATCGGCGTGGATACAGGCGGTCGAGTGGGTCCTGGCGCCGACGACAACGCGTCTGGGACCTCCGGGATCTTGGCGGTGGCTGCTGCGATGAAGGTCTCAGCTCCGAAGCGATCGGTGATCTTCTGTGCCTTCGGCGCAGAGGAGGACGGCCTCCTTGGCAGCAAGGCGTTCTGTGGCAGGTTGCCTGTGGCCAAGGACTCCGTCGTGGCCATGATTAATATGGACATGATCGGCCGAGGCGAGGCAGCGGAGGTCGCCGTACTCGGGACGAAGCAAAATCCTGCGCTCTTGGATGTCTTGAAGCGCGCAAACAAGCTCGGCAAGACAGGCGTCAAAGACCTTGTGACTGGTAAGGGAGATGAGCTCTGGCGACGCTCTGATCACTATCCCTTCCATCAGATTGGGATCCCGTCCCTGTTTTTCTTTGAAGGGTTGCCGATCACTCGTAACCCTGATTACCACACATGGCGTGACCGCGTAGACCTGGTGGATCCCAAGAAGATTGAGAACACCAGCAAGCTGGTCCACCAGACAGCATGGTTACTGGCGAACGACGAATCCCGCCCGCCGTCCCCCTCTTCGCGGCGCTGATCTTTGGCGGCAGCTTGGCCCTCTGGCCAGGTGCCGCTGGCGAAGCAGAGGGCGTCCAGGCCGCCGCGTCACCTGAGCTGGAGGCCTCAGAGGCCCAGCCCCGCAGGAACACGCTCAGCGCCTCGCTGAGCGACAAGGTTCAGGGCGCCATTCGTGCAGCCAAGGCTGCTGCCGCTGAGCTCGGGCAAGGCCCGAACGACTCTAAGGTTAGCGTCTTGGTCAAGGAGCTCGGCGTGGAAGGGGCGCTTGTAGACCTAGACGCGGACCGCAGCATGCGGCCCGCCTCGAACATGAAACTCGCTACGACTGCCGCTGCCCTGGCCTTACTTGGAGGTGAGTCGAGCTTTGAGACAACATTCTGGTCGAGCGCTCCAATCAAGGGCGACGTCCTCAGTGGGGACCTCGTGGTCAGGGCTGGCGGCGACCCGCTCTATCGGCATGAGCTCAAAGGCGCTGTCGCCCCGCTGTTAGAGCCCGTTGTGGGTGAGTTGATCGCTGCTGGTGTTGCGCGCATCGATGGAGACTTAGTGCTCGACTTAGGGAGCTTCTCCGAGGCCCAGCCTGCCCCCGGGTGGCCGTCCCCAAGCCAGCACTGGAAAGATTACTGCGCCCTCTCTAGCGGCTTCTCGGCGAACGCAGGTTGCGTGTCTGTCTCCGTGAGGCCTGGGGCTGTATCGCAGCCCGCTGCTGTCGAGGTCTTCCCCCGTGGCCATGGGGCCTCGCTCGAGTTCGACGTTGAAACTGTCGGCAAAGGGAAACAGCTCGACCTCCGCGTCGTGGTCAGACCCGACTTGATCAAGGTCTGGGGGGAGATCCCCATAGATGTTCGAGAGTTCTTCGAGCGTTATGCCCACCCCGATCCGGTGGGGCTCTTTGCGTCGGCGCTGCGGCACGCTCTCTCGGCGGGAGGTGTTGAGCTCGGCGGGGCTGTGCGATTGGAGCGTGGCGCTGTAGGGGAGCGCCTCCTAGCGAGGCTGCAGACACCTGTGATGAGCGCCCTCGCTCCGATCAATCGTGACTCCAACAACTCAGTGGCAGATCAGCTCTTCCTTAAGCTGGGCGCGGACGCCTCAGGCTCAGGAGACCGGGAAGGCGCAGCCTTCGCCGCCTCAGCCTTCTTTGAGTCCCTCGGTGTCTCGCCTGAGGGGTACGCTCAGATCGACGGCTCGGGATTGAGTAAGAACAATCGCATCACCCCGCGGCAGCTGGTCTCCTTGCTAGACGCCGCGGTCAGGCGGCCCGGCCCCTCTGCAGACGCCTTCATGGAGTCCTTGGCCCTCGCCGGACAAACTGGAACCCTCGACGACCGCATGCGTGGCGGCGTCGCAGACAGCATGGTGCGCGCCAAGACGGGCTTCATCAACGGCACCTCAGCGCTCTCCGGCATAGCGTTGACGCAAGATGAGCGCTTCCTCGTCTTCAGCATCCTCGTCGAGTACAAGGCTCGCGCGGGCTTGAACCGCTCTGTGTGGAAGCCGATGCAGGACCGTATCTGTGAGGCGATCGTTCGTGGCGCTTGACCTTCAATCCGCCCTCGCTACGGCGCAAGATGCGGCGGTAGAGGCCGGCGAGCTCTTGCTGGATGGCTTCCGCAGCCTTACGGCGGACGCCGTTCGATCGAAGGGGGTCGAGCGAGATCTGGTCACTGACTTGGACGTTTCCAGCGAACGGCTGCTGGTTGAAAAGATCCGGGGGGTCTTCCCCGGGCACGCGATCGAGGGCGAGGAGGAGGTGCTCGACCCCCTCGAGCTGAAGGGGTATCGATGGATCCTTGACCCTCTAGATGGGACCATCAACTTTGTTCACGGCCTCCCCGCCTTCGCTGTGAGCGTCGCTCTCTATGAGGATGATGAGCCCCTCGTCGGCGTCATACATGCTCCGCTCTTGGGCGAGACCTTCACTGCCATCTCTGGGCAGGGCGCGCGGGGCCCGGCTGGCGCCCTCAGGGTAAGTCAGACGGATCGACTCGGAGAGGCCCTCTTAGCCACCGGCTTCCCCTATGGCCGAAATGAGCTTGAGCACGACAACCTCGCCAACTTTGGACGCTTCTTTTATGACGTGCGTGGGATGCGCCGTATGGGGTCTGCAGCTGTGGATCTCGCTTACCTCGCAGCCGGGCGCTTTGACGGCTTCTGGGAACTTCATCTCGGCCCTCATGATGTCGCCGCTGGAGCCCTGCTCGTTCGGGAGGCAGGTGGTTTAGTCACAGACGGCAGCGGGGGTGATGAGTGGTTGCGTGGCGGGAGCATCGTCGCGGCGGGCCCAAAGCTCCATCCAGAGCTGCTGGCGCGGATCGAGCACTAATTCAGGCCTCACGCGCGAGCCCCGAACGGGCTTCATCTTGATACCATGAGGGGGCACCCGTCCTGTCTACAGGAAGGGAGACTCTAAATGGGCGCTCTGCCAGCGCTCATCCACACTGAGAATGCCTGCCCCGCTCGATCACATCCGCGTCCGCAAAGCTAGCCAGAACAACCTGGCGGACGTGGACTTGGACATCCCGAGGAACATGCTCGTGGGGATTACGGGCGTCTCAGGCTCTGGCAAGTCCTCCCTGGCCTTCGACACGCTCTTCAGGGAGGGGCAGCGACGTTTCCTAGAGACCCTGTCCGCTTACGCTCGGCAGTTCTTGGGGAGGATGGAGAAGCCCGAGGTCGAGTCCATCGAGGGGCTCTCACCCGCGATCGCCGTCGATCAGCGCACCATCTCTCGTGGGGCTCGCTCCACAGTGGGTACCCTCACAGAGATCTTTGATCATATGCGCGTGCTCTACGCGCGCGCGGGTCGAGCGTACTGCCCCGAATGCCAGCGGCCCGTCTCCTCTCGGACTAGGGAAGAGATCGTCCAACAGGTGCTTAGCGCGAAGGCGGGCCAGGCTGTGACGATCCTCGCGCCTGTCGTGCGAGGTCGGAAGGGGCACCACAGAGCGACCCTCGAGGACTTGACGAGGCGTGGATTCGTCCGCGCCCGTATTGATGGAGAGGTCGTCCGGCTTGAAGAGGTCGCGGAGCTTGCTCGTTACAAGGTCCACCACATAGAGGTCGTTGTTGACCGGCTGAAACCTGACCCTTCCAAGCCTGGCAGGATCAGGGAGGCTGTAGAGCAAGCCTTAGAGATCGGAGAGGGTGAGCTCATGGTCTTGAGCGCTGAAGGCCTTCAAGAGCACTCAACGGAGCGGAGCTGCTCCGGTTGCGGCCGAGACCTACCTCCCCTTGAGCCGCGGCTCTTCTCGTTCAATTCACCTCAGGGCTCTTGCGAGGAGTGTGGCGGCCTAGGGACGGTTCGGCGTGCCTCTGAGGAGGGCGTCGTTCGAGACCCGTCTATCTCCATTCGAGAAGGTTGTCTCGCGGTGACGCGAGCCAAGGGGGGTGCGCTCCTGTTTCCTCGGGCGAGCTTTGAGTGGCTCGAGCAGGTTGCCGACTGGGCGGGCTTTGATCTCGACACCCCTTGGTTCCAGCTCACGCCAGAGGCGCAGCATGTGATCCTGTATGGCGCAGGGGAAGAGCGCTTTGAAGACCGCTCGTCCTGGGAGGGTCGAATCTCGAAGGGGAGCGTCACCTACAGGCGTCGATTCAAAGGCGTCATCCCAGCACTGCTGTACGGCCAAGATCATGGCCCGCACCAACGCCTCGCTAGGAAGTTCCTCACGGAGGAAGTCTGCCTCTCGTGTGACGGGACTCGACTGAGGCCGGAGGCCCTGGCGGTGAAGCTCGGCGGAGTAGGCATCCTTGATCTCTTGAAGAGACCGGTTGGGGAGCTGACTCAGGCGCTAGACCTGCTTGAGCTCGACAAGCGCGAGGGGCGCATCGCACGCGACCTCTTGATCGAGATTCGTCGTCGCCTGCGATTCTTGATGTCACTGGGCCTGAGCTACCTGAGCTTGGATCGTGGAGCTGACACGCTCTCCGGCGGAGAGGCGCAGCGGATCAGGTTGGCGGCTCAGCTTGGGGCAGGATTGAGCGGCGTCCTCTATGTCCTCGATGAGCCCTCGATCGGGCTCCACCCACGAGATCAAAAGAAGCTCGTGGAGGCCCTCGAGGAGCTTCGCGACGGCGGAAACACCGTGGTGGTTGTCGAGCACGATGAGGCGACCTTGCGAGCGGCTGATTGGCTGATTGATGTGGGCCCTGGCGCAGGGCACACCGGCGGCCGCATCTGCGCAGAGGGGCACCCTTTAGAGGTCGCAGATGGAGAAGGGGAGACCGCCAAACTGCTGAGGGGGGAGGTGGAGATCCCGAGGCCAGATGATCCGAGGCCTCTCGACGGGGGCGCTCTCAGCTTGCGCGGCGCGCGCGGGCGGAACCTGAAGGGGGTGGATGTTGACGTGCCGCTCGGATGCCTCACTGCTGTGACAGGCGTCAGTGGCTCTGGCAAGAGCACGCTGGTGCTGGGCACTCTAGAGCCCGCGCTCCAACGCGCGCTCGGGCAGGACGTCCCGCCGCCTTTAGGTCATGACGCGTTAGAGGGTGCAGAGCAAATAGAGGCCATCGTCAGAATTGACGCCAAACCCATCGGCCGGACCCCTAGGTCGAACCCTGCTACGTACACAGGGATCTTCACGCCCATCCGAGATCTGTTCGCGAGCCTGCCTGAGAGCAAGCTCCGTGGGTATGAGAAGGGACGCTTCAGCTTCAACGTCGAAGGCGGGCGCTGTGAGGCATGTGGCGGGGCCGGCGCTCAAGTCGTCGAGCTTCAATTTCTCGCGCCTGTGACCGTCCCTTGTGAGCAGTGTGGCGGTCAGAGGTTTCAGCGCGAGACCCTCGAGGTGACCTACAAGCGAAAGTCCATCTCTGATGTCTTAGCGATGACAGCCTCCGAGGCTCATGAATTCTTCAAGGACCACCCGAAGATCGCTGGCCCCCTGGCTTGGATGATTGACGTAGGCCTTGGGTATCTACGCCTCGGTCAGCCCTCTACGACCCTGTCTGGCGGGGAAGCTCAACGGATTAAGCTCGTAACGCAGCTCTCTAAGCGCCGTGGGCCTAAGACGCTGTACCTGCTGGATGAGCCCACTACAGGCCTACATGGCTCAGACGTCTCAAAGCTCGTAGGGGCGCTTCAGCGCTTGGTAGACCATGGGCACACAGTCCTCGTCATTGAGCACCACATGGAGCTCGTCGCCGCGTGTGACTTTGTGATCGATCTCGGACCCGAAGGGGGCGCGGCCGGAGGGGAGGTCTTGTTCGCAGGCCGGCCTGATGAGCTCAGAGGGGTGAGGGGCTCTCAGACAGGAGAGGCGCTCGCTCAGCTCGCGATCGACGTCCCTGCTGCCGCCCGGAAGACACCAAGCGCCCGCGGCAGAGAGCCTGATCAAATCCAAATTCGAGGTGCGCGGACACACAACCTCAAGTCTGTCGACGTCGACCTCCCTAAGAACAAGATCACTGTCGTCTCCGGCCTGAGCGGGTCAGGCAAGTCTTCCCTAGCGCTAGACACCCTCTTCACTGAGGGGCGCAGGCGCTTTGTTGAGTCCCTCTCGACCTACGCTCGCCAATTCCTCGGGAGCAAGGACCGGCCCCCTGTTGAGCGCATCGACGGCTTAGGCCCGACGGTAGCCATCGAGGCTCGCGGCGTGAGGGGCGGACCGCGCTCCACGGTCGCGACCGCGACAGAGATTCATGACCACATGAGAGTGCTTTGGGCTCGCGCTGGCGAACCTCGTTGCCCTAAGCATGACGAGCCCCTGCTTCAGCGTGACCCCGGCGCCATCGCTGCTGAGCTGGTGAGCGCTTTTGATGGGCGAAAGGGGTGGGTCATGGCGCCCGTCAGGGGCGCTGATCCTCTCGCCTCGCTACGCAGCCGGCTCGAGAGCTTGGCGAGCGACGGCTTCATCAGGGTCATGATCGATGGCGTCGAACAACGCTTGGACGAGGAGCTCCCAAAGCGCGCTCAAGATGTCGCCGTCATCATCGATCGGGTCAGCTTTCACAGGAAGAGCCAGACTCGCGTGGCAGACGCCGCAGAGCAGGCTGCGAGAGTCTCAGGTGGCGACGTCCTCGCTCAAACACAGGGCGGAGAGCGCTTAGAGCTCTCCACTCGTGGTAGCTGCCCTGTCTGTGGCTACCGGCTTGAGGTCGCCCCTGAGCCGCGACACTTCTCCTTCAACACTCACGCTGGAGCATGTGAGACCTGCGACGGGCTCGGAGAGGTCATGCAGTGTGATCCTGAGCTGCTTGTGACTCAGCCTGCTAAGTCCCTCACAGACGGGGCTATTGAGGGGAAGATTGGGAGATATCTGACGAAGGGGAAGGGCTTCTACGAGCTGCTCCTTCGAGAGGTCTGTCGATCGCACAAGATCGACGTGGACAAGCCATTCGAGAAGCTCACGAAGCGGCAGCAGGCGCTCCTCCTCTTCGGTGAGGGCGCTCGAGAGTCCTATACAACTCACAAAGAGCGGAGTGGTGCGAGCTTTACTGTGGATGAGGAGTACACCTCTGAATGGCCTGGCTTGTGCGGTCACGTCGACGGTTGGCATGCCAGCGCGTCTGACCCAGGGTGGATCGAAGTCCTTGAGGCCTCAATGGATAGGAGAAAGTGTAGGTCGTGTAAGGGAGAACGCTTGAAGCCTGAGTGGCGAGGTGTGAATCTCGGCGGAATGCGGCTCCCTGAGTGTCTCAGCTTGGACGTCTCTCATGCCCTGGCTTGGGTTGAGGGCTTGGACAGAGGCGCAGGGCCGCTGCGGGCAGTCGAGCCGGTCTTGGACGAGCTCGCTGGTCGCTTAGAGATGTTGCACCGGGTTGGGCTTGGCTATCTCGGGTTGGACAGACGTACCTCCACGCTTTCTGGCGGTGAGGCTAGGCGTGTCGCTCTCGCTGCTGGCTTGGGCTCACAGCTCATGGGGGTGTGCTATGTCCTCGACGAACCCACGGTTGGTCTGCACCCCTCTGATGTCGACAATCTGATGGAATCCCTAGAGGGCCTCAGAGACCGAGGGAACAGTGTCGTCTTGGTCGAGCATGATGAGCGAGTCGTCGCCCGCTCAGACTACGTTGTTGATCTCGGCCCCGGCGCTGGCGAGCGCGGAGGAGAGGTCGTCTGCGCGGGGACGCCCAAGCAGGTCAAGGCCAGCTCTGCCTCGTTGACGGGTGCCGCGCTCAGGGGCGAGCTCGTCGTGCCCCCTAGGGCAGCCGGCGCTCCTGACGATCGGCTCGCATTTCAGTTGAAGGGAGCCAGAACTCACAATCTCTGTGAAATCGATTTTCATCTTCATTGGGGTGAGCTCTTAGGCGTGTGCGGGCCTAGCGGCTCTGGAAAGAGCAGCCTCGTGGTAGACACCCTCCTTCCGGCCTTGCAGGGAGAGTCTTCGCAAGGGCGCTGGAAGAGGTTCAGCGGGAGGGGCGTCGGGGTGGTCTTGGTTGACGCGAGCCCTATCGGTACGAGCCCTTCGAGCGTGCCTGCCACTTATTGTGGAGTCATGGATCTCATTCGAGGTCTCTATGCTCGCACCACCGAAGCCGCGTCCATCGGCTTTGGCCCGGCCCACTTCAGCTTCAACAGCGCTCGCGGTCGGTGCCCCGCATGCGATGGAAACGGGGCCACAAAGGTCGAACTGCAGTTTCTTCCCGACCTATGGCTGGCGTGCGATGTCTGCGACGGGAGCCGCTACAGGCCAGAGGTCCTTGAGGTCCGGTGGCGTGGAAAGACCATCGCAGATGTCTTGAGCATGTGCGTTGATGAGGCCCTCGAGTTCTTCATGCATCAACCTCGCATCCGCTCCCTGCTCCAGTCCCTCGCCGATGTAGGGCTCGGCTATCTAAGGCTCGGGCAGTCCGCCAACACCCTCTCCGGTGGTGAGGCGCAGCGGCTCAAGTTAGCCGCCGAGCTCTCTGCAGCCCAGAGGGGGCTCTCTCGAGTCATTCTGCTAGACGAGCCTACGACAGGTCTCCACGCAAAGGACGTAGAGCGCCTCATGCTCGTCCTGCAGCAGTTAGCGGAGGCAGGGCACGCGCTCATTATGATCGAGCATGATCCTGCAGCCCTGAGCGCCTGCGATCGGCTCGTCGAGCTCGGACCTGCTGGCGGCGACGCAGGCGGCGAGCTCATCTCAGAGGGCACGCCAGAGGAGCTCTCCAAGTCGAAAGGATCTCCCACGGGGCCATGGCTGGCTGGGCGGAAACCGAGGTCCGCTGGCCGCGGAACACGGAAGAAGACGAAGACTAGGAGCGGCTCTGCGTGATGCGACCTGATAACCCCGTCATCGTTCAGAGCGATCGTACGATCATGCTCCACACCGTCACCTCTGTGATCGACGAGAGCGGAGCGCCGGTGAAGGACGAGGCCGGCAGGCCTGTGACAAAGGAGCACCCGCGCTTCGCTGCTGCCCGAGACGCCTTGGCTGTCTTTGCTGAGCTCGAGAAGAGCCCTGACTACCTTCACACATATCGGATCACTCCCGTCTCCATCTGGAACGCAGCCGCTCTCGGGGTCACCTCTGCGGACATACAAGAGACCCTCGAGGAGTACTCCTGCGTTCCCGTCCCTGGAGGCTTGATCTCAGAGATTGACGGGTGGGTCAGCCGCTATGGTGAGCTCAAGATCGAGCGAGACGATGAGGGTTACAAGCTCAGTTCTCGAAAGCCGGATGTGATGGAGGACGTCCTCGGCTACAAAGATGTCGCTGCCCTCGTTGAGGTTGGCGATGATGGCACCGTTCGAGTCGGGGAACTTGATCGCGGGACACTCAAGCAGGTGCTCATTAAGCTGGGCTACCCCGTCGATGACCGGGGCGGTTATCTGACCGGTGACGCGCTCGAGGTCTCCATGCGCGAAGAGACTGTCGGGGGGAAGAGTTTTGAGCTGCGACCTTACCAGCGAGAGGCTGCTGACGCCTTCTATGCAGGAGGGACCGTGGCAGGTGGCAATGGGGTCGTCGTCCTTCCATGCGGCGCAGGGAAGACCGTGACCGCAATGGCCGTCATGAGCCTCATCCAGGAGAAGACGCTCATCCTCACGACGAACACTGTCGCGGTTCGCCAGTGGCGGCAAGAGCTCTTAGATAAGACTCACCTGACTGAGGACCAGGTAGGGGAGTACACGGGGCAAGAGAAGGTCGTCAGGCCTGTCACGATCACCACGTACCAGATGCTCACTTGGCGCCGCAGCAAGGAGGGCGAGTTTGAGCACTTCGGAGTCTTTACGAACGAGAATTGGGGTCTCGTGGTGTACGACGAAGTTCACCTTCTTCCTGCTCCAATCTTTAGGGTCACTGCAGACCTCCAGGCTCGTCGGCGGCTCGGCCTGACGGCAACGCTTGTCCGTGAGGACGAGAAAGAGGATGAGGTGTTCTGCCTGATCGGCCCGAAGCGCTACGACGTCCCTTGGAAGGTGCTGGAGGGTCAGGGGTTCATCGCTCACGCTCAGTGTGTTGAGGTTCGCGTCAAGCTCGCTGACGAAGTTCGGGAGACCTACCTCAGCGCAGACGCCCGCGGAAAGTTTCGAGTCTCTTCGGAGAACCCCGGCAAGGATGAGGTCATTCAGCACCTCCTTAGGCAGCACAGCGGCGACCGAGTCCTGATCATTGGTCAGTACATTGATCAATTGAAGCGCCTCTCAGAAGAGCTCGAAGCGCCGCTCATCACGGGGAAGACTCCCAATCCAGAGCGAGAGGAGCTCTATTCGGCCTTTAGGACTGGGGAGGTGCAGACCCTCATTGTGAGCAAGGTCGGCAATTTTGCGATCGATCTCCCCGACGCTAACGTCGCCATTCAGGTGTCTGGCACATTCGGGTCTAGGCAGGAGGAGGCTCAGCGCATGGGACGGATCTTGCGGCCTAAGTCAGATGGCTCGATGGCTTACTTCTACTCAGTCGTCACCCTTGGCAGCCGAGACCAGGAGTTCTCCGAGAAGCGGCAGCTCTTCCTCACAGAGCAAGGCTACAGCTACGAGATCATTGAGGCCCAGCACCTAGACCTCCGAGAGGGATTGAAGGATGGCGTCGAATGAGCAGGTCCAAGGCACCTAAGCGCGGCGCCGCATGGTCAGCCGCTGAGGTCGTAGCGGAGTTCCCCGTCCGTGACCTCAAGGAGCTCTTCAGATTCTGGGCTGGCCAGCGAGCAGCAAAAACTCCGGATGACGACGAAGAGCTCAAGGCTGCTGTGATGGGCTTCATCAACGACCCTGAGGTCCTAGGGAGGCGCATCTCTAGCCTGAGCTCCAAGCTCAAGGCGATCTTCGAGCGGCATTTCGGCGCTGATGATCACCGGCAGCGCTTTGTCGATTTGGCTGACGCTCCGGAGCTCAACTACATGTCGAACTATGACATCGAGGCCGCTATCACCACCTTGGAGCGGCACGCCTTGCTCCACAGGGTCGGAGCCAGAGGGGACAAAGCCTTTGCGGTACCAGTCGATATCGCTGAAGCGCTCACCAAGCAGCGTCGCAGCGAGAAGCACGGGGTCTTCGAGACTCTCACCCTGAAGGGCGCTCTGGATCGAATGTACTCGCCGCCTAACAGAGATGGCGGTGGGAGCCCCGCGCAGGCCAGGATGCTCTACAAGGTCTACTCTAAGGAGTCTGCTGCTGTCGCAAGGGTCGAGAGGCTCCCAGACGGTCTGCGAGGCCTCGTGGAGAAGTCTATCCTTCAGTTCGGTGGCATCCTTCCGCGCGGGCTTTTTGAGCGTATGGAGACAAACCTCCCGCACTGGAACAGGAGGAGGTGGGCCAAGATCCTTGAGGAGTCCCTCGTGGGCACCGTTGAGCGTATCGACCTCACCCCTTATGGCATCGCTCACTCAGACGAGGCGCTCATCGTCTTCACTGAGGTGACCTTGGCCTGGCTGAAGCGCGTTGCTGTCCCTAGCGATCCCGACAAGCCGGCCGAAGAGATGAGCCTTGGCGTGGATCTTGCGTCGAACATCTCGCGCTTCCTCAACTTTTTGATGGAGAACGATGTGCGCTTTACCGTGAAGGGAGAGATCTTCAAGACTACGGAGAAGCGCATCCTCGCAGAGCTGATCCCCAACCCTGGCAAAGAGCTTCAGCGGTCTGAGGTTCTAGACTTCATCTTTGCCTTTTGTCGCGCGCACCGCCTCGTTGAGGCGACCGGCAAGCGCACCTTCCATGTGACGCAGTCTGGCGTGGAGTGGGAAGGCCTAGACCTCAACTCCAAGCTCAATCAACTCTTGGACTTCGCCTGCGAAGAGCGCCCTCCCTCAGGGGACTACTTCCACCAGGCGCGAATGCGCCGGATCTTACTGCGGTTGATGAAGCGCGTGGAGGCTGGGACGTGGTACGACATCATGTACTTGCCTTTTTTGAGCAGGAACACCTACCTAGCATCGCTTGATGATCTGGCCGTGGAGGACTATTTCTCTGCGAGCGGCAGCCTTGGCGGGGCTGAGCCCTTTGCGGACATGCAGCGCCTAGCGTGGAATTTGGTGCGATGGGTCCGTACGCGGTTGTTCCTATTGGGGCTCATAGACTTGGGCTACGACGCTGCTGGGCACCCCGTGGCGATGAGGCTGACCAAGACCGGCGGACGGATCCTCGGCGCAGTGGACTCCGGCTCCACTCCCCATGCCTCGATGGGCAACTTGATCGTCACTCCGGACTTTGAAGTCGTGCTCTTCCCGAGCGGCGATGACGCTGAGGTCGTTCACGATCTTGACCGCTTCTGCCACCGGGAGGGCTCTGGCGAAGTGATGCACTTTCGGATCGACGGCAAGGGGGTCTACCGCGCGCTCCATGAGGGGATCAGCCTTGCTCGGATTCTTGAGACCTTGGAGCGAAACAGTCGCACGCCTGTCCCTCAAAACGTCCTGTATTCGATCCGTGATTGGGCGCTGAGTGCTGGTCTCATCTTCCTTGACTCGAGTCGCGCCCTGCACATTGAGGATCTGGAGACCCGACGTCGACTCCTGCAAGACCCGGGGGTGCGTCCGTTCGTGTCTAAGACAGTCAGCGATGGGCCGGTACAGTTGAAGAAGGGACACACCGTCAAGCGCCTTCGATCTCTCCTGCGCGACCTCGACTACCTCGTCGACATCAAGGGGTGAGGTGTGAGGCTGCCTCCTAGGGTGCTCCCCATAACGCCTGGACGCGCCCATGAACTCGGCGTAGATGGGTTGAGTCGCGACCTTCAAGCTCTCAGGGAGGCGGGCTGCGATGGCGTCTTGCTCCGGGAGCCCGGCCTGTCTGACAAAGCTCTCCATGGCCTGGCGAGCTTCGCTCGTGACCTCTTCGCCGATGGCTGGCTAGGGCTGCATGATCGGGCCCACATCGCGCTCGCCGTCTCGGCCGACGCAGTGCACTTAGGCTACCGCTCCATCACTCCGCGGGCGGCGAGGAGAGCGCTTGGGTCAGCTGTGGCGATCGGCCACTCTCAACACATTTCAGAGCTCATGAATCAGTCTATGGATGCTGACTACCGCTTCATGGGTCCTGTTTTTCCAACCCCATCTAAGGAGGGGATTCTTGAGCCGCTTGGCGAGGAGACCCTTATTTCTGGGACGATGCTCGAGCAGACTTGGGCGGTGGGTGGGATCGGCCCTAGCGCGGCGGCCCGCCTCCTCGCGGCAGGGGTCGGGGGGGTCGCCTGCATAGGTAGCGTCTTCACCAACGATCCCGGGGAGAGCTTTCGCGCTCTCGCTGACTCCTCCAAACCGCTGCAGCCTTAGCTGAAATGAATGCGAAGCTGATCATTAGGCGCGCGCGGGTGCTCACAATCTTCCTCGCCGCCGCCGGCGCTCTCTACCTCGGTACAAGGTTCGACCTCGTGACGTTGCCGGGCGATGGGTGCTCACCGGTCTCCAGCGTCAAGCCAGGGGCCAGGCTGCTCGTCGACCGATGGGTCTCGAATGCCGCTCCCGGGGATGTCGTCTTTGTCTCTGATGATGCGAGCGCCGTCCATCTGGCGATCCTTGGTCCCGGAGAGCGTGAGGGCAGCTGGGTCGTCCGAGGCGATGTGCAGGACTGCCCTCTGCGGATCTCCGATGGCTCAAGGGCGGTCACTTCGGATCAATTGCTAGGGCGAGTCATCTTGAACATGGGGTTGTGATGAACTCGTTGTGTCTGCTGGTACCATCCACCCGTGTCGTGGAGTGAGGACAGGCTGCACAGGTGGCTCGCACAGCAGGATACTTCGCCGCTCTTGCGGGGCAGCGCGGGCCATGACGCGAGCGTGCTCAAACGCCCTTTAGGGCGAGAGGTCCTGTGTACCGATCAGGTCATCCTCGGAGTCCATTGCGAGGTGAGCGCTCCTCCACGCGCCGTCGGTCGTAAGGCGGCCGCGCGGGCGCTCTCTGACCTTGCCGCCACCGCAGCTAGCCCCCGGGCGCTCCTCCTCGCAGTGAGAGCCCCGGCCTCCTGCAGTGAGCGGACCATCCAAGCATGGATCCGTGGTGTACAAGAGGAGGCGGACCGCGCTGGAGCTTGGCTGTGCGGGGGCGATCTCGCCTGCGCTGATGGTCCGGCGAGCCTCTGTGTGACGGCGGTCGGAGATCTCACCTCGTCCGGGAGACCTCCTGGGCGTGACCGGGCCCGTCCGGGTGATTACCTCGCTCTCACTGGCCCTGTCGGAGGGAGCAGGTTGGGCCGTCACCTTAGGATCCAGCCGCGCATCGAGGCAGGGCAGCGACTCCATCAGGTCCACGGCGCTAAGGCCATGATGGACGTGAGCGATGGCTTAGCTTGGGACCTCTACAGGCTCTGCCGCGCCAGCGGTGTTCGTGGTGTCCTCGAGGGAGTCCCGCTCCACAGGGACGCGCATCGCGCTGGCCGGATCAGCGGGTGCTCGGCCATCTCTCACGGAATGCATGATGGCGAAGACCATGAGCTCCTCGTGACCCTCTCCGAGAGGGGGTTACGCTCAGCTCAACGTGACGGCGCGAGCTGCCTCTCTTCGCTCTCTGTGATCGGCCGTGTCACGGAAGGGCTCGGGCTCATCCTGGGAGAGGAGGTGGCCGGAGGGAGCCCTCGACCTTGGAGTCCAGATGAGGGAGGATGGCGCCATGGCTGATGAGTTGACACGAATCACCACAAGCGGTGAAGAGTCCATGGAGTTCGCTGAACGGATCGGCGGCTTGATTGACTCTCCGTTGGTTGTTGCCCTCTACGGGGACATGGGCACCGGCAAGACCACCTTCGTCCGAGGGCTCGCCCGAGGTCTAGGTGTGAGTGGGGTGGTGAACAGCCCCACCTATGTCTTGATGCAGAGATATGAAGGTCGGCTCACGCTGGACCACTACGACGCCTGGATGGAGGGGCGGGAGCGAGAGGTCTTGGCTGATGGTGCACACGAACTCCTCGGGGAGGGAGGGGTCTCTGTCATCGAGTGGGCCGACAGAGTGTCTGACTGGCTCCCGCTCAGCCGCCTCGAGGTTCATCTGAGGGTGATAGGCCTTGACGAGCGTGAGATTCGCCTCGCTTGGCCTTCTAGTGAGCCGCTGCCAGAGGCTCTGACCGGCCTAGGAGAGTGGTCGGTATCCAGCGCCAGCTGATCGGGTAGTGCCCCTGCCTAGCCCTCCCACAAGGCCCCCCCATGAAAGCTCTAGATTTTCAAAAAACAGCTGAACCGGCCCTGAGCTTCGCCGTTTCCGCTTATGGCCCTCATTTGGAGCCGCAACCCTCTTGAGAGAGCGCTGGGATGGCGAACGCGACCCCCTCGCGGCCTTGGCCGCAGGACGCCCAGAGCCTTTTGAGGAGTTTGTTGCTGCTGAGGCAGGGTCGCTCCTAGGTTTCTTCCGGCGACTAGGCGCTGGGCCCGGGGAGGCGGAAGATCTCGTCCAAGAGACAGTCTTGAAGCTCTTCAAAGGCGCACAGAACTACCAACCCAACGGACGCTTTGAGGCGTATGCCTTCCGAGCGGCGCGAAACGTATGGATTGACTCTAGGCGTAGGGCTGCTGTGCGTGAGCGCACTGCGTCTGAATCAGAAGACGCCGGTCCGATGCTCGTTGAGGATGTTCCTGGCAGGGAGCCCGAACCCTTTGAAGAGATGCAGCTCGAGGAGCGCTCTGAATTGCTTTACTCAGCGGTGCGCCGCTTAGATGCACTTCACAGGGAGGCCTTTGAGCTCGGGGTCATGCAAGGTCTCCCATATGTCGAGGTGTCTGAGCTCCTTGGAGTCCCGATAGGCACAGTGAAATCTCGTGTCTACAACGCCGTCCAACGCCTGCGTGAAGACCTTCGACGGGAGAGAGGGCTTTGAGAGGCGCCAGCCAAAACTCTCCTGAGGATCGGATTGAAGAGCTCCTC
>Ga0208624_1000595_pt1 | contig 18336 bp, 16 predicted proteins | sample Knorr_S23_td_DCM_FD_185607 | JGI IMG/M metagenome (GOLD analysis project Ga0208624, IMG submission 185607) | Marine microbial communities from Southern Atlantic Ocean transect - Knorr_S23_td_DCM_ad_71m_LV_A (SPAdes) (version 2) | ecosystem: Environmental > Aquatic > Marine > Oceanic | place...
AATTAAATTATATTCGATTACTTTATAAAAAATAATAATTATATATAAATCTAATGGACTTTTATCTTATTAACAAGATATGGTTTAACTATGCGATTAATAAAAAGGTATATATGAATTCTTTTTTAAATAATAATTTCATCAAAGATTATGACAATCAACACTTCCTGCATCCTTGGGAAGATTGTAGAGCTGATAATTCTGAGTACAAAATCATAACAAATTCAGATGGAATTTACTTATTCGATGAAAATGGAAAAAAATATATCGACGGCCCAGGTGGTATGTGGTGCGTAAATCTTGGATATGGGCGGAAAGAAATTGCCAAAGAAATTGCAGAACAATGTGAAAAACTCTCTTATTTTAGTCCTTGGTTTGCAACGTCAGAACCATCAGCTTTATTAGCAAAAAAAATATCTACTCTTACTCCAAAAGATTTAAATACCGTCTTTTTTACAACTTGTGGATCTACAGCGTTAGATAGTGCAGTAAGATTTGTTCATTACTATTTCAATAGTTTAAATAAAGGTGAAAAAAAAACAATTATAGCTCGTGAAAAAGGTTATCATGGATCAACCTTGCTATCGGCTAGTATTTCTGGAAAAGAAAGAGATAAAAGAGTTCTAGATACAATAGTAAGTGGTATAAAATTCCTTAGTGACGTAAATCCAAATCTTAGAGATAAATGTTCGGAAGAAGAATGGTGCCATCAAAAAGTATCAGAACTAGAAAATACTATTTTAGAAATTGGACCCAACAAGGTAGCGGCTTTCGTGGCAGAGCCAGTATTGGCATCAGGAGGTGTCATTATACCCCCGAAAGGATATCATAAAAAAACTTACGAAATTTGTAAGAAATATAATGTATTATATATTTCTGACGAAGTTGTTACAGCATTTGGCAGGCTAGGTCATTGGTTTTCTTCAGAGGATGTATTTGATTTTACACCCGATATTATAACATGTGCAAAAGGGTTGACATCTGGATATATTCCTATGGGAGCTACGATTATTTCGGATTCATTAATTGAGGATATAAAAAAAAGTACATATACTAATGATCTTCTTTTCTCAAATGGTTTTACATATTCAGGACATCCTATTGCATCTGCGGCAGCCCTAAAAACAATTGAAATTATTGAAGAAGAAAAAATTCTAGATCATGTCAGAAATGTTACTCCTTATTTCCAATATAGATTAAAAAAATTAGGGGAAAAATATGACTGTATTGGTGATGCAAGAGGAATTGGGTTATTAGGATGTCTTGAAGGTTACAGCAACCCCTCGCTAGATGAGAAAAAACGTCTGGAAATTGATCATCACTTTGGATCTTTGATAGATAATGCAGCAGAAAAAAGAGGCCTGTTAGTAAGACCTATTATAAATATGTGTGTATTTTCTCCACCTCTTATAATAAGTAAATCAGAGATTGATTTAATGTTTGATATATTAGATGATGCTGTGTCAGAGGTTGAAAAAAATCTAAAATAATGTTTACACTTTTAATACATAGAAATAACTAAATTTATTTATATTTTATGAGGGAGAAAAATATGAAATTAAATCCTATTAATTTTTTTGCATTTGTTTTCTCACTGTTTTTTGCAAATATATCTCTTGCAGCAGACAGTGATTTAATTGTTTTTGACTGGGGTGGATACGAAGATCCTGGTTTTTTTGGTGCTTACGTTGAAAAATATGGGGACTCACCAACATACTCTTTCTTTTCTGATGAAGAGGAAGCATTTCAAAAGGTAAGGGCTGGTTTCAGAGCTGATCTTGGTCATCCTTGTTCTCAATCAGTAGTAAAATGGAGAAATGCTGATATCATTGTTCCTATAGATACCAGTAGATTAAAAAACTGGAATAAAGTAGACCCTGGATTTGCTGGAATGGAAGGTTTTCAAGTTGATGGAGTTCAATGGGCTTTACCTATAGATTGGGGTGCAACTGCTCTTACTTATAATGCTGATGAAGTTTCAGCAGAAGATGCAAGTTCACTTCAGGCTTTTGCTGATCCTAAATTCAAAGGCAGAGTATCCTTAATTGATAACGTAGATGACGCTTACGCTCTCGGATTTTTAGCTGTTGGTGTCAAAGATTGGACAAAGGCAACTGATGAAGACTTTAAAAAAGCGTCTGATTTTTTAAGGAAAGTTCATAAAAATGTAAGACAATATCACGCTGACGGTGGTGAGGGGTCTGCATTGATGATGAGTGGAGAAATTCTTTTAGAATGGACTTGGAACGAAGTTGCTTTTACCATGGGATTTGAGGAGAATGCGCCAAAAGTAGTATTTAATAGAGATACCAAAGAGGGATCATCAACATGGGTATGTGGGTATACTATGATGAAAGATGCTCCAGGTTCTGAGGAAAAAGCTTATGATTTTCTAGATGCATGGCTTGAAGATGATTCTGCTGCATATATGCTAAATGAGTGGGGGTATGGTCATACTAATAAAGATGTAATGGCTACAGTCGGTAAAGAAAATGGATGGGCCCCTTTGGAAAGTTATACAGAAGGATCACTTTTCCAAAAACCATCAGCTCCTGAACTAAGAGAAAAAATGATAAAAGAATTTGAGTTAATTAAATCAGGTTTTTAAATCCTTGTTGGGGAATAGGTAAAGTACTTTTACCTATTCCTCATAATAGGCAACTATATCGTCTTCTTGGAAGTAAACTGAAATTTCTTCACCAATATTTGGACTTGGGGTATTCTTAATATCAGATATAGAAATTCTATAAGTATGATGATCATTTTCACCTAAATTTATACCATACAACATTGTATCTCCCATAAATGATTTTTCTACTACCTTAGCATTAAATGATTTTGACTGCTTTTTTCCATTCTTGTTGTTAATTTTAAAATTCTCTGGCCTAATACCAATAGTAAGTCTAGATTTATCAACTCCAAATATATTACTTTTTAACAGCTTAATATTGCCTAAATCTTTATGACAAACACTTATTGTTTTAGAATTTTTTTCCAAATATTGTGTCTCAAAAAAATTCATATTACCTATAAAGGAAGCAACTCTTTTAGTTTGTGGTTTATTATAAATCTCTTCAGGAGAAGCAACTTGATCTACTTTTCCGTTAAACATAACACCTACTCTATCACTCATAGTAAGTGCCTCTGTTTGATCATGAGTAACTAAAACAAAAGTTATTCCTACTGATTTTTGTAGTTGTCTTAGTTCAAATTGCATTTGCTCTCTAAGATTTTTGTCTAGTGCAGATAAAGGCTCGTCTAGAAGTAATACTCTGGGTTTTAAAATTAATGCCCTTGCAAGTGCTACTCTTTGCCTTTGACCACCTGATAAAGCAGATGAAGCTCTTTTATGATAACCTTCAAGACCTACTAAATTTAGTGCCTCCTCTATTTTTTGCGCAATTTCATCTTTATTTAAGTTAGTATTTCTAAGTCCATATCCAACATTTTCAGAAACATTTAAATGCGGGAAAATCGCATAATTTTGAAAAACCATATTTGTCGGTCTATTATTTGGTTCAACAGAATTAACATTTTTTCCATTGATAAAAACATCACCATTTTCAGGTTTTTCGAAACCTGCTATTATCCTCAAAAGCGTTGTTTTTCCACAACCTGATGGTCCTAATAGTGAAAAAAATTCCCCCTCTTTTATTCCTAAGGACACATTATTTACTGCTCTAATTTTATCAAAAGATTTTTCAATAGATATTAGATCAACTATCTTTTCAGGATTTCTAATATTTTTTTTGTTCATTTTTGATCTAACCCCACACTATAATAATTATACAATTCCATCCTTCTTCTAAAGTATTCAAATAAAGAAACTAGTATAAGAGATACAATTAATAGTATTGTTCCTAATGCCATTGTACTAGGCAATTTAGCTGGAAATCGAAATTGAGACCATATGTAGACTGGTAAAGTTGGTTCAACTCCTGTTAGAAAAAAAGCAATAATAAATTCATCTAATGATATTACAAATCCAATCAATAGACTAGAAATCAATCCAGGGGATACCATTGGTAAAATTATAATCCTAAATGTTTGAAAGGATGACATTCCAAGGTCAAGAGAGGCTTCTTCTAAACTTATGTCAAGATTATTAAATGCTGATACCATTATTAAAGTCGAAAATGGGGTTATCAATAATGTATGACCAAGAACCACACTCCATAAATTCAAATCTAGCCCAAGCTGAATTAGTACCGTTAAGAGACAAACACCCAATATAATTTCTGGTAGAATTAAAGGAACAAGTATAAATGTAATTGAAATTTTTTTTCCGTAAAAAATATACCTAGTTGAAGCTCTAGCTACTAAAGTACCCAGTATAGTTGCTAAAATTGTAGAAGATATCGCAATTAATAATGAATTGAATAAAGCGTTATGTAAGGTATTTTCATAAAGAAGCTCTTCAAACCAAATCGTTGAAAAACCAGAAAGTGGAAAGGAAATAACTTTGCTATTGTTAAAAGAAAAAATTGGAAGCAAAAGTGCAGGTGCATATAAAAATACAAGAAAAAATATTACAATTACTTTAAAGATTTTGTTCGACTTTTTCATACTAATAATTTCTTAAGTATTTTCTATTTAAAAAAACAAAAAGCAAAGATATTATCCCTACTATTAATAATGATGTAACTGAAAGAGCTGCCGCTAATGGAGCATTGTTAGCTTTCGAAAATTGTACCTGAATCATATTAGCTATCATTAAACCTTCTGGACCACCCACAAGCTTGGGAGTTATGTAATCTCCAATACAAGGAATAAATATTATTAAAACAGCACCTATTACTCCTGGCATTGATAATGGAAGAATAATCCTAAAGAATTGACTCAAATTGTTATCACCCAAATCATTAGACGCTTCTAATAAAGACCTATCAATTTTTTCTAAAGAAACAAAAATTGGTAATATAGCAAAAGGGGCCCAACCATGTACTAGTGCCAGTACAACTGCATTTGAATTATATAATAAAAAAGTTAAAGGCTCAGTAATTACTCCTAGCCACTCAAAAAAAGAGTTTAAAACACCGTTATACCCTAATATTACCTTCCACAAAAACATCCTTAACAGATAACTTGTCCAAAATGGTATGGTTATAAGAAATAACCACAAAGCCTTTCTCTTTCCACCATAAAAAGAAATATAATAAGCAATAGGAAAAGCAAATAAAATTGTAATAAAAGTGACTGTTAAGGAAATTATTAAAGATCTAGCAAATAGTGTCTGAAATACAGGTTGAAACCAAGCTTGTTTATAATTATCGAGGGTTATAGTTTTTATTAATGTAAGATAGTCCTGTGTCCAAAAACTTAAAGTCGTCATTGTTGCAATTGGGACTGCCAGTAAAAAAATTGCGAAAATAAAGGGTACACCCAGTAATCTCCAGCCCTTTTTATTATGTTCAGAAAAATACATAATTTGTCTATCTAAATCTCTATAACTTTTGCTTTAAAATTATGTTTTATTTTCAGCCAAGAGCTTATTATTAAATTCATTCAGTGAATGGTCTATTGGTTCTGTATTAAAATTCATTACTGGAATTAATTTTCTTAAATGATCATGGTAGGTTTTTACACCATATTCTAAATCAGATAAGCAAAAACCCTTGAAAGCAGACGACTTTACTGCTTCAGTAGACCATTCTACAAGCATCTGATCTTCTTTTGCTGTATCTCTATCTATCCGACCACTTAAATACCTGGCTATTTTTTTTTCTCTACTCTCTTTTTTGTGTTTAAGGACACCACCTGTCTGTATTGTTTTTGTGCTACTTAGGGGGTATTCATAATAGTAGATTATACACTCTGGATATAAACCTAAAACAAAATTAGGAAACATACCAAAATAGATCCAAGATCTGCTAAGAAGTTTGGGTAATTTTAACCAGTTATTATTTTCTACAATATGACGATATCTTTTTACACTCCATTTTTTTGATGGTTTGGTATTGAAAGTGCCTATTGATCTTGAGGTTCCTTCAACAAAAGGTTCATCGTTGTAATCTTGACCATACAAGTCAAATAGCGAAGGGTGTGCTTGCCTCACATGGTAACCTTCATTATCAACATCCCTAACTGATTTCCAATTAGCATCTAAAATGTCAGTCCAAATACTACCATCAACTGGTTGCATGTGCTCCATTTTATAATAACTAATCTCATTATCAAATCTTTTTAAAATTTCAGAAATACTTTTTTGATTACTTTTCTTAAATCTTACAAAAATCAGGCCATGCCATATTTCAATTTCTAGTGGTTTTAAACCCATTTCTGAAAAATCAGTGTCACCAAAAGAATCCTTATTTGGAACCCCTCTTACAGAACCGTCAAAATTATAGGACCATCCATGAAATGGGCAAACAATTGCTCTTTTACAAACTCCTTCTTTGTCTGCAATTACCCTAGATCCTCTGTGCCTACATAAATTGTGAAAAGCTCTTATTTCGTTGTTCTCTCCTTTTATGACAAAACCTCTTTCATTTACAATTTCTATGGTTTTATACGAACCTATTTTATTTAGTTCATTTATGTGACAAACAAATTGCCAATGTTTTCTAAATAATTCTTCTGCTTCTAGTTGAAATAAAGAATCTGATTGATAAGTCCATCCAGGTAAGCCACTCCTATCCCAATTATTTTTTCTCAAAAGTCATTCCTTACTTTTAGTTTTCTAAAATTATAAAAGGTTTTTTCTGTCTTCATAAATAACTTATTAAAGTATATTAATTTCATGAATAAATAATATTAAATATTGTCTTAATCAATTGAAAGCTATTTTTTGTCTAATAATAAAATATTTGATTATGAAGTTATAATAGTTGGCGCTGGAATTGCGGGCATATCTGCTGCTAAAATATTAGATAATAATAATATATCAAACATAGTAATTGAAGCAAATAATCGTGTAGGTGGAAGAGCAAAAAAGGCCCCTGAATCATTTGGACATTGGTTTGATCTTGGATGCTCATATTTGCATGAAGGAGAAATTAATCCTTTTAGAGCTGTTGCCAAAAGTCTTAATGTACCAATTGACCATCAAAATGGAGATATTTTTTCAATAGAAAAGACAAAATATCTATTTGGAGAAAAACCCTTTTTATTAAATAAAAAGAAAAAGGTAAAAGAATCCTATAACAATTTTTTGGTGAAGTTAAACTTTTATAAAGAAAATGTTGAAGATAATCGACTTTCTACTTGTTTAAATATTAATGATCCTAACTATCCTATCCTTTTTGATTATTTAACTGGTTTAAACGGAATCGAAGCAAATTTTGTTTCTGCTAGAGATTTTGCGTCAGTAAATGAAGGTAAAGATTTAATTGTCGAAAGCGGACTCGCAAACATGATTGATAAATGGGCAACTGGTATAAATGTTATTTTAAATAATCAAGTAAAGCAAATTAATTGGGGTAGAAAGCAAATTGAAATATATACAAAATCAAAAAAATATGTTTGTAAGTCAGTATTATTAACTGTTTCTAATGGTATTTTAGCAAATGAAGATATAGCATTTATTCCTAAATTACCTGATTATAAAATCCAAGCCATCCATAATTTACCTATGGGAATTTTAAACAAAATTGGAGTACTCTTTGAAGAAGGAACTTTTAGAGATAACCAACTAGGTTGGTATGTTGTAACACCTGATAAATATCATAACAATATATCTGAGATATTTAGTTTTGAGATAAGAAAGAAAGAAAAAGAACATATGATATTCTTCTTTGGAGGAAAAAAAGGGTCTGATATCGAAAATTATCCAAAAAAATATTACAAAAAAATTATTGAGTTCATAAAAAAGCAATTTGGAAACAACATAGAAAAAAAGATAATTAAATTAATTCATTCATCATGGGGAAAAGATCCCTACTCCAAGGGTGCTTATTCTTATGCTTTACCGGGTCATAACTTTGAAAGGGATTTATTAAAGAAACCTTTAGAAAAGAAAGTATACTTTGCAGGCGAAGCGACTATAAATAAGACTTACGGTACATGCCATGGAGCATATATTTCAGGCAATTATGCTGCTAGTAAAATTATATATGATTTGAAAAATTAAATTTCTTCTAAATATGTTTTTAATTCAAAATTTTCAATTCTAGAATTAAAGACTTCTAATTCCTGCTTTTTGCAATTCTTAAATACCTTACAAAAAGTTTCAAAATAAAAATTTTTATTTTTTTTAGACTTATCAAAATCATTTATTGCTTGATCCCAACTTTGAGCTATTTGAATTACCTTTTTTTGATAGGTATCACCAGTTAATGGTTTAAGCGGTTCTATTTTTTTTAAAATACCTTCAAGAGCAGAAGCAAGAATTGAAGATAGTACTAAATAAGGGTTCGCATCTGCTCCAGCTACTCTATGCTCAATTCTTTTTGAAATATAATCCCCACCAGGTATTCTTATCGCCGCTGTCCTATTTTCATAACCCCAACAAATATTTAAAGGAGCATGTGTTCCAGGCCTTAAACGTTTATAAGAATTAAAATGAGGAGCTAAAATAAGAGTAGAGTCTTTGAGGCTATCTAAAATACCCCCAACTGCATTTTTTAAAGTTTTCGAACCTAAATCTGTATTATTATTGAAGATATTTTTTTTATTTTTATCAAGTAAACTGAAATGTACATGCATACCACTCCCAGAAATTTTAGAAAAAGGTTTAGCCATGAATGTAGCTCTTTTTTTATGTTTTCTGGCAATTCCTTTTATAAATCTTTTGAAAATAATGGCTTGATCTGCTGCTTCTAAGGGGTCGTCTATGTGTTTGAGGTTAATTTCAAACTGATTAGGCGCATTTTCAGACGAAACACCATCCATTGGAATGTTATTTTTTTTACATAAATCATAAAGCTCATCAAAAAATTCTTCATGATTTTCAATATCTGTGATTGAGAGTACATTTGTAAATTCCGGAGAATCAAAGTTCAGGCTTCTAACTTTATTTTCATTAAATAAATAAAACTCTAATTCAAATGCCACAACAGGATAAAGTTTTAAATCTTTATATTTATTACATATCGAATTAAGAATATGCCTTGGATCAATTGGTGAAATTTCCTTTTTATTATCAAACAACCAAAGTGGTAGAAGAACAGAGTCTTTTTTATTTGAAAAAAAAGGAATTGGGCCAATTCCAGTGGGTAACCCATATCCATCAGCATCCCCACTTTCAAAAAGATAGGGACTATCCTCTAAATCTGATCCCCAAATATCAACGCAAGAAGCAGATAGAGGAATTCTAATACCTTCTTTTATTACTTTTTCTAAGCTATTAAAACGGATTCTTTTTCCACGCCATATACCATTTAAATCACAAGCTGCTGCAATAATTGGTATATTTTTCCCTAATTTTAAAATCCAATCCAATTCTGATTTAGACATTTATTTATTTCCATATTTTGCAAACAAAGGGATATTTCTAATTCAAAATAATAACAAATAGGATATCAAAACTTATTTATAAAGTCTCTTTTTAGTATGGTGTTAATTTTCTCAATTCAAATTTCTGTATTTTTCCTGTTGATGTTTTTGGAATTGAGCAAAATATAACCTCTTTTGGTATTTTAAAACTGGCTAAATTTGATCTACAATGATCAATCACTTGTTTTTTAGAAAGTTTGGTTTTGGGCTTGAGCTCTATAAAGACACATGGAACTTCCCCCCATTTTTTATCCTTCATTGCTACAACACCACAAGCTAAAACTGAATCTAAATCATAAATACAATTTTCTATTTCTATAGAAGAAATATTTTCACCTCCAGATATAATTATATCTTTTGATCTATCTTTTAACTGAACATACCCATTATCATACATCACTCCTAAATCCCCTGTATGAAACCACCCTCCTGAAAATGCTTCTTTAGTAGCCTCAGGATTTTTTAAGTAGCCTTTCATAGTTATATTACCCTTTAACAAAACTTCCCCAATTGTTTTGCCATCTCTTGGGACATCTGATGAATCTTTTTGATTAACAACTCTTATGCCTTCTTGAACAAGATAAGTAACTCCTTGGCGTGATTTAATCTCTGCTTGTTTTTCAACTGATAAATTATCCCATTCTGGATCCCATGCACAAACAACACAAGGACCATATACTTCTGTTAAACCATATACATGTGTTACTTCAAAACCTATTTCCTGCATTGTTTGTAAGACAGCTGCTGGTGGGGGAGCAGCTGCTGTCATTACTTTACAAGTATAATCAATTTTCATTTTATCTTTAAATTCAGAATCAATTAGCATGCCTAGTACAATAGGAGCACCACACATATAATTTACTTTATTTTTGGAAATAGCAGAATACATAGAATCTGAGGTAACTTTTCTAAGGCAAATGTTTGTCCCTGCTTTTGCAGCAATTGTCCATGGAAAACACCAACCATTACAATGAAACATTGGTAAAGTCCAAAGATATGTTGGATGACTTTCCATATTCCATTCCATAATGTTACCTAAGGCATTTAAGTAAGCACCTCTGTAGTGTGTAAGAACACCTTTTGGATTTCCTGTAGTACCGGATGTATAATTAACAGCAATAGTGTCCCACTCATCATCTAAAATATTTTCTACAAATTTAATATTTCCTTTAGATAAGAAATTTTCGTAATCTAAATATTTAGTAGAATTAATAAAACCTGCACTATTATCCTCTATTACAATTATATCAGGCTTTTCCTGGCTGTAAGAAATAGCCTTCTCGGCTATTTCAAGAAATTCTAAATCAACAAAAATCATTACAAGTTCTGAATGATCAATAATATAGGATAATGTTTTATAGTCTAATCTATAGTTCATTGCATTTAATATCATCCCAGCCATTGGGACACTGTAATGAGCTTCATATAATTCAGGGGTATTCATTGCTAAAAAGCCAATGGTATCACCTTTCTTAAAACCATATGTTTGCAAGGCAGATGCAAATTTTTTACAACGAGTATAAGTTTCACTCCATTTGTAAAATCTATCGTTATACACGACAGAAATCTTATCAGGAAATGTGAAAGCGGTTTTTTTTAAAAAAGTTACTGGATTTAAAGGAGTATAATTAGCACTATTTTTTTTTAATTCATCGTCAAATTGTTTCATTAAAACTTTCCAGTTTTGTTAACAAACCAATTCGGAAAAATTTAAAGTCAAGCAGCCTCTGCTTGTCTATCACTCTCTTCTCTTGATAATGCAACGGAGGTTCTAATACCTTTTTTAACAAATTCAACCATTCCCTTAACACATCTTTCATTTGGATCAATACCTGCGCACATCAAAACTTCTCTACCATCTCTAGATCTTGCCCATCTTGCGATTTGCTCGGCGCCATTTCCATATTTTTTATCATCAGCTATGGCATCATCTAAGGCTGCTAATACTACCGCTGCAAATAAACGCTGTGCACGACCTCCCTGATCAGTCTTGTTAACAGTAGTATCTAGGCTTGAAAACATATTATCCTCCAAAAAATTATGAGGTTTGCTTATGACATTTTTTTTTACTTCAAGCAATTAAAAATAATCAAAAAAACAAAAAATATTGTTTTTTTTTAAGTTTTTTTTTTAAAAAGAGATAAAAATAAAAAAAAACCTTAATTTTTTTTTTATTATAATAAAGATTTATTTACAATACGGGTTTTCGTGCACTAAAAGCTGCGCGAATCGTTCCATCGTCTAAATAATCTAATTCTCCACCAACAGGCACCCCATGCGCCAAAGATGAAAAATTAATTTGGTAATTTTTCAATTTCTCGATAATATAATTAGCAGTAGTTTGTCCATTAATAGTGGCATCTAGAGCTAAAATAATCTCTTTAACTTCATTTCTTTCTATTTTATTTATTATTTTGTCAATTTCTAGTTCCTCTAGATTAATACCTAAATATGAAGATGAATAATTTCCAAGGACATGATATTTTCCATTAAAAACTTGTGATCTTTCCATAGCCCATAAATCTGCAACATCCTGCACTATACAAATTCTATTATTATTTCTGGAATTATCTGAACAAATAGAACAAATATTATCTACAGTAAAATTACCACATGATTCACATTCTTTGATTTTTTCCGAAATTTCATTTAATACTTTAGTTAATGGCTCTAATATGATTTCTTTTTTTTCAATCATTTTAATCACTGCTCGTCTTGCTGATCTTGGACCAAGTCCTGGTAACTTTGACAAAATTGCTATTAAAGTCTCTAACTCGTCATTTACCTTATGATTTTTAAAATTCATATTAGAGTAAAAATTAATATATTTTAAAAAGGTAACTTAAAACCAGCAGGTAAATTCAAATCTGAAGTTACTTTTGCCATCTCTTCTTTTGCCTTATCTCCAGATTTTTTTTGAGCATCTCTTATTGCAGCAACTATTAGATCTTCTACAACAGCTTTTTCAGATGGTACAAACAAACTTTCATCAACATTCAGACTTTTTAGTGTCCCTTTAGCATTAACAATTGCTTTAATAAGACCCCCACCAGATTCACCCTCAACCTCAAGTTCTTCTAATTGTTTTTGAATATCTGTCATTTTTGACTGCATATCTTGAGCTTGTTTCATTAACTTGGCCATATCTCCTAGTTGACCTAAACCTTTAAGCATGTTTTTTCCCCATTATTGTTAGAAAATATATTTAATTGATTAACAATATACTTAATAGAGTATTTTATCAATTTAAAGAGGACTTTGATATTTTAGAACCTGGAAAATTTTTCATTATTTCTTGAACAATATTATTTTCATTTATGGAGTTTGATAAATTAATTTCATTTTCTTTTTTTAATTCCAAAAGAGTTTTAGCATCCTTGTTCTCTAAATGGATAAGATCCCAATCATTGTTTGTATAACTATTTAAAAAATTTGTTAGTTTAGAAATTATTTCAGTATTTGACCCAGGAATTAAATCAAACTTTATTTCTCCTGATTTAAAAGAAATAATTTTTAAGTCTTTTTCTAATTCAACTAAAAGAGTAATGTTTTTTTCTTTTTTTAAAGCAACTAGTAAATCCTCAAAGTTATTAATCTCTATTTTTTTTTTTTTAATTCGTCATCTTTTAAATCTAAAGGCTTTTCGGTAGACGGTTTATTTTCTTTAGATAAACTTTTTGAATCATCAATAAGCTTTAGTAAATCAGACTGTTCTGGCGCGTTAGCTAGAAAGCTCAATCGTAATAACCCCATCTGAAGGGTAGATAATATATCTGGAGCATATTTTAATTCTTCATGGATTTTTAACAAAATCTGCCAACATCTAGATAACACGCTTTTTGACATTTTTTTTGAAATGTTTTTAAGCAATTGAAAATTGTCATCTGATAAATCGTAAAGAGTAAAATCTTCATTTTTTATTTTAGATATCATTAATTTCCAATTAATATCCATTAATCCGTTCAAAATTGAATAAGGATCTATGCCATCTTTTATTTCCATTTCTAATTCTGTAATTGTACCATTATGGTTTTGATTGAGGATCATTTCAAATAATTTTAAAGATCTATTTTGATCCAACAAACCGAGCATTTCTGTAATGTGATTAGATTCCAACTTTCCATCACTATATATTATAGCTTGATCTAATATTGATAAAGCATCTCTTACTGAACCCTCGGAAACATTTGAAATCATGCTAAGAGCGCTTGCCGAAAAATCTATATCCTCTCTATTACAAATATCAGATAGATGTTTCGTAATCAGTTGATTATCAATTCTTTCCAAATCAAACCTCTGACATCTAGAAATGATTGTATTTGGAATTTTTAAAACTTCAGTAGTGGCAAAAATAAATTTAACATGTTCAGGAGGTTCTTCTAGAGTTTTGAGTAAAGCATTAAATGCTGAATTTGAAAGCATATGAACTTCATCAATTATATAAACTTTAAAACGAGCATATACTGTTTTATAATCTATATTATCTATAATCTCTCTAACATCAGAAACTCCAGTGCGACTTGCAGCATCCATTTCAATTACATCTATATGACGACTTTCAGTTATAGAGATACATGTTTCACATTTACCACATGGATCAACTGTTGGGAGATTATTATTGGAGGGTTCAATACAATTCAGTCCCTTAGCAATTATTCTTGCTGTTGAAGTTTTACCGATTCCTCTTGAACCAGTTAATAAAAATGCATGAGCAATACGATTCAATCTAAATGAATTTGTAATTACTTTAACTAAAGTGTCTTGACCAATTAATTCTGATAATTTTTGTGGTCTATATTTTCTAGCTAATACAGTATAAGACATTATAACGATATATATATAGGTATCAAAATCTCAGTATTAATCTTAAAATAATAATAAGCGAGAGATTGATATTGACCCAAGCAGGTTCGTTACGGCTGCTTCCTTTCAGACCTGACCGGATTGGCGAATTACTTGTCCAAATCAACCTCTCAATTAAACTAGTAATTTTTTATTTGTAATTTTACAAGTCTTTGATTCTATAATAATGAATTATTCATGAAAACAAAATCTAAGCTTTTTTTTACTGATACAAAAAAAATTATCAGGAAATATCCTGAAAATAAAAAAAGAATTCAAAAAGAATCAAAAAATCTTCATATTTTTTTTTGTGAAGGCTTAATTCTTACAAAAAAAATAAATAATAAAATAAAAATAAATTTTTTAAGTAAAGAAAATCCTTTAATGTCTTATGTAGACCTAACAGTTTATTTGGGTAAATCTAAATCAAAATCTTTATATGTCCATAACTTATCTTTGAATAAAAAAAATAAAGATAAATTTAATCAGATAGAATTTTTCAACAATATTCTAAAACAAGAAAAATTATTTAATTCAACTTTTAGCGACTTGAGAATAACATTTGCAGGTCTAAGTTTGAAAGATTCTTCAATAGCAGGTCTTGCAAAATCTCTCATAAACTGGAAATTAGAAAATAAATTTTGCACCAAATGCGGAATAAAATTTGAAAGTTTCACTAATGACCATTGGGAAATAAAATGTGAACATTGTAATAAAGTTTATTTTCCGAGAATAGACCCAGTTATTATTGTAATTATTATAAACGATAATGAAACTCTTATTGGAAGATCACATCACTTTCCTGTCAAACTTTATTCTTGTTTGGCAGGTTTTGTGGAGCTTGGAGAGACATTAGAAAATGCGGCAATGCGCGAAATAAAAGAGGAAGTTGGTTTAAATATTTATGACATAAAATTTATTACTAACCAGCCTTGGCCATTTCCTTCATCATTAATGATTGGATTATCAGCTAAAACAAAAGATAGAAAATTAATTATAGATAATAATGAAATAGAAGATGCTTTTTGGGTTTCTAAAGAAGATCTCAAACTAGTATTAAATGGTAAAGCTGACAATTTTATTCCTGCCAGAAAAGGAACAATAGCAAGGTATCTATTAGAGAAATGGGTAAATGACGAAATGTAAATCTTATGAATTAAATTTTCTAAAATTATGACACTCATATACACCCAATATTTTAAAAAAACTTGTAAAAAAAACTAACTCATCAAGAGCCCTTTTTACCTTTTCTTCATCTGGATGTCCCTCTATGTCAGCATAAAATTGAGTAGATGTAAAAGTTCCTGAAACCATATAACTTTCTAATTTTACCATATTAACATTATTGGTTGCAAAACCACCCATAGCTTTATAAAGTGCTGCAGGAATATTTTTTACTTGAAAAACAATAGTAGTCATAAATTTCTTATTTTTTTCAAAATGAAAATTTTTTTTCTTATTTGACATAATCAAGAAGCGAGTTGTATTATTTTTCATATCCTCAATCTCGACACCAAGTGAATCTAAACCATAAATCTCCCCTGCAAGAGGAGAAGCTAAAGCTGATTTAGATCTATCATTACTCTCTGACACGATCTTTGCTGATCCAGCTGTGTCAATACCTGATAATGACTTAATTTTATGTTTATTTAAAAATCTTCTACATTGTCCCAGTAAAACGGAGTGACTCATAGCTGTTTTAATCTCACTTAGAGATACTCCAGGTAATGCAAGAAGATTTATATGAACTCTTAAAAAATGCTCTTTAATAATAAATAAACCTGAATTAGGAAGTAAATAATAAGCATCTGCAACTCTTCCATAGGTTGAGTTCTCAACTGGAATAATAGCGTATTCTGAATTTCCTTCTTTCACTTGATCCATTGCTGTTTCAAAAGTAGAACAAGGTAATGGAACAGCATCTGGAAAAGCCTCACTGCAAGCTTGATGTGAATATGATCCGAGTTCACCTTGAAATGATATTTGCAAGAAATAATCCTTATTGTTCTATTTGTCGCGTAAACAACACCTTGAAAACTATATATAGAAGTAGTTAAAGTACAATAGAAATAATTTTAATATATTTAAGAAAAAGGATATTTTTATGGATACAATGACATGGACGAAAATTATAGGTGCTAGTTGTGGGTCCCTTTTAATATTATTACTTATTCAATGGGTAGCAGAAGAAGTTTACCATAATAGTCATTACAAATATAAAGAGGTCGCCTATCTTTTAGAGATAGATGAAGATGTTACTCAACCAAATCAAGAAGAAGAGAAAGAAATTCCATTCATGGAATTACTTGCAAATGCAGATTTATCCAAAGGAAAAAAAGTTTTTGGTAAATGCAAAGCCTGTCATAAATTGGGAGATGGTGAAAATGGAACTGGCCCCCATCTTTACAATATAATAGATAGAGAGATGGCTGTTATTTCAGATTTCAAATATTCATCTAGTTTTAAAGCTCTTAATGGAAATTGGACATATGATGAGTTGAATCAATTTCTAACAAAACCATCCAATTATGTAAAAGGAACAGCTATGAATTTTGCAGGATTAGGTAAAATTTCTGATAGAGCGAATTTAATTGCATACTTAGAAGATAGCACAAAATAAAATTTACATAATTTGTCTTTAGTTGTTCTTCATGTATAGTATTGTTTTGTATTAAAATAATTATACATATCAAATAATTTGAGTACTTATAGGTTTTATAATGAAAAAATTTTTCTATATCATATTTTTTAATTTAATGCTGATCATTAAAAGTTTATTATTTTCAGGTCTTGGGTATTCCGAGACTCTTATTAAGTCCCATGGAATTTCGAGTTTTGGAAATTTAAAATATTCTAAAGACTTTTCTCATTTAGAATACGTAAATCCAAACGCACCAAAAAGTGGTGAGATTTCTACATGGGCTTTTGGAACTTTTGACTCTTTAAATAGATATATTGTCAAAGGAAATGCAGCTGGTTCTGGCAATATTTTTATAGAAACATTAATGACAGAAACCGCAGATGAACCTGACTCAATGTATGGATTATTAGCTGAGAGCATCGAATATCCTGAAGATAAATCATTTGCCATCTTTAATCTAAGACCTGAAGCTCAATTTTCTGATGGCTCCCAAGTAACTGCATCTGATGTAGTATTTAGCCATAATATTTTATTGGAAAAGGGTATACCTTCACTTAAACAACTTTTTGCCGACATAATAAGTGTTGAAGCATTATCACCTACAAAGGTTAAATTTAGTTTTAAAAATTCTTCTGATAATAATGAAATGCTGATGTTAGCAGCTTCTTCTAGCGTGTTTTCAAAAAAATTTTTTTCTTCAAGAGACTTTGCTGAGAGTAGTCTTGAACCCATGCTAGGAAGTGGGCCATATGTTTTAGATGAGATAGAAGTTGGAAAAAGACTGGTCTATAAGCTTAACGAAAATTACTGGGGTAAGAACTTACCAATAAATAAAGGTAGGAATAATTTTAAAAAAATCAGGTATGAATATTATGCAGATACTACTGCAGCTTTTGAAGGATTTAAAGCAGGTGAATATACTTTTCGTTCAGAAAACTCGTCTCAGAAATGGGCACAAGATTATAATTTTCCAGCAATAGACAAAGGAATAATTAAAAAAGAAACGCTTCCTGATGGAAATCTAGGCTCTGCTCAAGCGTTTTTCTTTAATCTTCGATTGGATAAATTTAATGATCCAAAAATAAGAGAAGCCATAGGTCTTATGTTTAATTTTGAATGGTCAAATAAAACCCTCTTTTTTGGTCTTTATGATAGAGTGACAAGTTTTTGGGAAAATAGCGCCATGCAAGCTTCTGGTAGAATTTCAAAAGAAGAGCTTGCTATCCTAAACCCATTGAAGAAATATTTACCTGAAAGTATTTTTAGTGATCCAGTTTTCATACCACCCATATCAAAACCTGATAAAGTCGATAGAAAAAATAGAAGAAAAGCAATTAAATTGTTTCAAGATGCCGGTTGGGATTTAGTAGATGGAAAGCTCAAGAATAAAAAAGGAGATATTTTTTCATTGGAGATCTTAA
>Ga0208624_1000596_pt1 | contig 18334 bp, 17 predicted proteins | sample Knorr_S23_td_DCM_FD_185607 | JGI IMG/M metagenome (GOLD analysis project Ga0208624, IMG submission 185607) | Marine microbial communities from Southern Atlantic Ocean transect - Knorr_S23_td_DCM_ad_71m_LV_A (SPAdes) (version 2) | ecosystem: Environmental > Aquatic > Marine > Oceanic | place...
TCTCTCAATTATTTTTTTGGTCATTAATATATATGGTAAAGAAGTAATCTTTGAGGACAAAATAATCTCAAGGCCATTTTCTAAAGAAACACCCAACATCATTAAAGAAGAAATATATTGTGAGCTAACATCAGCAGACAAGGAGACTGAGTTACTTTGAATATTTTTTCCATTGATTTTTAAGGGAGGGAATCCCCTTTTTTCCAAATATTCGATATCACAGCCCATGTCTTTAAGAGCATCTACTAAAATAGAAATAGGTCTTTGCCTCATCCTATCTGAACCAGTTAAAACTTTTGATTTTTTAGTAATAGATGAAAAATATGCAGTTAAAAATCTCATTGCAGTTCCAGCATGTCCAACATTAATCTTTTCTTTATCAGATTCAATTGCTGATATCATTAATTTGGTATCGTCAGAGTCCGATAAGTTTAAAATTTTAAAATAAGAGGTATATGCTCTTAATAATAAAAGCCTATTAGATTCACTTTTTGAACCACTAATGCAGATACTACCCTCAATGTCTCGAAATTCTTTTGAAATCTGATACACTATTTTAATTTAATATTAGATTTATGTCTATTTTTATCTCTATTAGTTTTTTTATTTAAGTTTTCATAAAAAGATTTTTCCAAATCAATTCCTGTCTGATTTGCTAGACAAATTAATACAAAGAGAACATCTGATAACTCATTTGCTAGGTCTTTTTCATTGTCACTATCTTTTGAACTTTGCTCACCATATTTTCTGGCAATAATTCTTGCAACCTCACCAACTTCTTCGGATAGAATAGCCATATTTGTCAGCTCATTAAAATATCGAACACCATGTTTATTTATCCATTGGTCAACCTTTTTTTGTGCATTTTTAATATTCATATCTATTTATTTTGATTTAATGTTTTCCAGAGTATTTCTTTTAATCTGTTTATACCATATGAACTTACAGATGAAAATATAGTAAATGGAATTGATTTAAATTCTTTTTTTAAGATATTTTCAAATTCAACAAGTAATTCTTTATCCATGAGGTCAGATTTACTAAAGGCAATGATAAAGTCTTTATCTGCTAATTCAGGATTATATTCAATTAGCTCTTTTTTTAAAACTTCATAGTCTTGCTTTACATTTTTTGAATCTACTGGAATAATGAATAACAAAATAGAATTTCGCTCAATATGTCTTAAAAAATAGTGTCCAAGCCCTTTTCCTTCACTTGCCCCTTCAATTATACCAGGTATATCTGCCATTACAAATGATCTATAGTCTGACATTGATACTATTCCAAGGTTAGGTTTTAAAGTTGTAAACTCATAATTAGCAATTTTTGGTTTAGCATCAGATAAAACTGACAATAATGTTGATTTACCAACGTTTGGGTATCCAACAAGTCCAACATCAGCAAGTATTTTTAGCTCAAGTGTTATTTCAAGCTCTTGACCTGGAAGACCAGATTGAGAATATCTCGGGGTTTGATTTGTTGAAGATTTAAAATGAGAATTTCCTAAACCACCTTTTCCTCCTTCCAATAATATGACCTCTTGTTTTTCTTTATTTATTTCAAATAAAGTTTTGTCTGTCATTGTATCCTTAACAACAGTTCCTAAGGGAACTCTAATAATAATATTTTTACCGCTTGAGCCTGATTTTTTTGAGCCACTTCCATCTCCACCATTGCCAGCTTTAAAATGTTTTTTAAATCTAAAGCTTTGAAGGGTCCACAGACTTGAATCACCTAAAACTATTATACTCCCACCATTTCCACCATTTCCCCCGTCTGGGCCGCCTTTGGGAATATATTTTTCTCGTCTTAAATGAGTAGATCCTTTTCCACCCTTACCGGATTTTACAGTGAGTTTTACATAATCTACAAAGTTATCAACTATCATAACATTAGATTAAGCTTTCAATTAGATCAAATAGCCTTGAAGTGATATCATCTACTGATCCTTTACCATCAACTGAATAGAATTTACCTTGTTTATTATAGAAATTTATAAGTATTGAGGTCTTAATATTATACTCGTTAAATCTATTTTTAATTTTTTCTAAATCCTGGTCATCAGATCTATTAGTAGTTTTTCCCCGATCTAGTAGTCTTATTATCAGTTCATTTTCATCTACATCAAGAGCTATAGTAGCATTTATTTTTAAATTAATTGAGTTTAAGAAGGTGTCGAGAGATTCAGCTTGGGCTAAAGTTCTTGGAAACCCATCGAAGATATATCCTTTTACCTGTTTGTTTGATAAGACTTCATTTTCTAACATTTTGATTGTTACAGAGTCAGGTACTAAATCTCCGTTATCTAGAAAAGATTTTGCCTCAATTCCCAGCTTAGTTTTATTACTAATATTTTTTCTAAATAAATCTCCAGTTGATATGTGATATAAACTGTATTTTTCTTTTAGAAAATTTGCTTGAGTTCCTTTACCAGATCCTGGTTTTCCAAAAATGATAATATTAAACATAGCTCAAAGATATTTAAAATGTTTCGTATTCTTTATCGTGTTTAAAGTTATGCTTATTTTTGCCAAATGTTTAATGAAAAAAAGACAATTGGAATATTAGGTGGTGGACAACTTGGGAAAATGGTACTAGACGTTTCCAACAAATGGGGGTTAGATGTTTTTGTACTTGACCCTAATAAGCATTGCCCTTCAAGTAAGTTATGTAAAAGATTTTTTGAAGGAGATTTAATGGATTATGAAACTGTTGTGAAATTTGGTAAACTTTGTGACATAATTACCATTGAAATAGAAAATGTTAATGTAGAGGCATTAAAGCATTTAGAGTCATTGAATAAAAAGGTATATCCTCAATCTAGTGTAATCGAAACTGTTCAAGATAAATCTGATCAAAAGGAGTTTTATCAAAAAAATAAAATTCCAACATCTTCTTTTAAAATTTTAAATGGAATTGGCGAGATTAAAAATAAAATAACTAAAGGTGAGATATCTTTTCCATTTATTTGGAAAGCTTCAAAGATGGGTTATGATGGATATGGAGTAAAAAAAATAGTAGACAATAAGAGCCTAGAAGAGATCAATGACTGTCATTGTATAATTGAAGAGTTAATTGATATTAAAAAAGAACTTTCAGTTATGGTTGGTTCAAGGGAATCTGGAGAAATAGTAGTTTATCCTGCAGTTGAAATGGAATTTAATAAAAAATCTAACCAAGTAGAATATGTAATATCTCCTGCTCAAGTTGACCGCAACATTAAATCTGCAGCTGAAGATCTTGCATATAAAGTTTCTGAGAAATTTAATCATATTGGAATTTTAGCAGTAGAGATGTTTTTAACAAATGAAGATGAGTTATTAGTCAACGAAGTAGCCCCAAGACCCCACAATAGTTATCATTTTTCAATTGAGGGTTCTTACACTAGTCAATTTGAACAATTTCTAAGAACAATCTTAGATTTACCTCTTGGAAGCACCAAAATTCTAGAAAATTCTGTAATGGTAAATCTTGTTGGTGATAGTGATTCAAAAGGAAAAGTAGCTTATAAAAATTTTGATCAAATTATTGGAATAGAAGGGGTTAATCCTCATATTTATGGTAAATTTGAATCAAAGCCCAATAGGAAGATGGGTCATATAACAATTATTAATAAAGATTTGAAAATTGCAAAAAAAATAGCTAACGAGGTTAAAGAGACAGTAATAATTACATCAAAAAAATGAGTCAAGTAGCAATTATAATGGGTAGTAAATCTGACTTCAATATTATGAAGGAAGCGATAGATGTATTAGAATCATTTGGCGTAAAAACTGAATATGATATAGTATCAGCTCACAGGACACCAAAAAAAATGATTGAATATGCAACAAATGCTGAGAAAAATGGTATTAAAGTTATTATAGCTGGTGCAGGTGGTGCTGCTCACCTTCCAGGAATGGTAGCCTCAATTACAAGTCTTCCTGTTATAGGAGTCCCTATTAAATCTAGAAACTCAATTGATGGCTGGGATTCAATTTTATCAATCCTTCAAATGCCTGGAGGAGTTCCTGTAGCGACAGTAGCTCTTAATGGTTCAAAAAATGCTGGAATTCTTGCGGCACAAATAATTGGGTCTTTTGATCCAATCATATCAGAAAAAGTTAAGTCATACAAAAAAGATCTTGAAAACAGTGTTATTGAAAGCAGTAAAAATCTTAAAAGAGAATCTTAATCTTTAACCCAATCTTGATAGCCTTTTTTGTAGTGATATATAACCTTAAATCCAAGAGATTTCATAATTAAACTAGCCTTCTCACTTCTATTCCCTGACTGACAGTAAATTATATATGATTTTTCTTTATCTAACGAGTTTAAATTATCAATAAATTCACGTTTTTGAAAGTCAATATTATAGGAGTATTTAATACTTCCCTTACTAAATTCTTTGTCAGTCCTAAGATCAATAACATCAATGCTTTTTTCTTCAATAAAATCTATAACGTCCTCCTTATTAATATCATGAATTACAGGTGATTGAAAAAAAACTAATAGTGCATAAAAAAAAAGTTTTAACATTTAATGAACATTGCTATTATAGTATTCAATATTACATATTTTTGCTAAAAAAATTAATGTATAAAGAAAATTTTTCTCGAAGACATATTGGTCCTAGCACGTCAGAGTTAAATGATATGCTAAAAATAATTGGAGTAAAATCAATTGAGGATTTATTGTCTCAAACCATTCCGGAAAAAATCAGATTAAAATCTGACCTAGATATTCCTGATGCTATTTCTGAAATGGAATTCTTAAAAGAGATTAAGAAATTTTCAACATTAAATAAAAATTTTAAAACATACATTGGGCTTGGTTATCATGATACTTTTACCCCATCAGTTATACAAAGAAATATTTTAGAAAATCCCGGGTGGTATACCGCTTACACACCATATCAACCAGAAATTGCCCAAGGTAGACTTGAAGCGCTATTAAATTTTCAAACTATGATTTGTGATCTTACAAAAATGGAGATTGCAAATGCCTCTCTTTTAGATGAGGGAACGTCAGCTGCAGAAGCAATGATTATGATGTATAACAATAGGTCTAAAGATCAAAAATCTCAAAATATTAGTAGATTTTTTGTTGATTCTAACATACTTCCTCAAACTCTTTCAGTGTTAAAAACAAGAGCTTATCCATTATGTATAGAAATTGTAGTTGATGAAATAGCTAATATAAGTTCTGAGGATTGTTTTGGATGTATTATTCAGTATCCTGGTAAAAAAGGAAACTTACCAAATATTAATAAATTTTTATCAAGTATTAAAAATGAAGATTTTAAAACAATCTTGGCTGTTGATATTATGTCATTAGTGATTATAGAGCCTCCAAATCCTGAAAAAATTGATGTTGTAGTTGGTACTACTCAAAGATTTGGAATTCCTCTCGGTTATGGTGGACCTCATGCAGCTTTTTTTGCGACAAAAGAGAAATACAAGAGAAATATTCCTGGTAGAATTATTGGAGTAACGAAAGACGTGGATAGTGACTATGCTCTTAGGATGGCTTTACAGACTAGAGAACAACATATTAAAAGAGATAGGGCAACATCAAATATTTGTACAGCCCAAGTCCTTCTTGCTGTTATGGCTGGTATGTATGCTGTTTACCACGGACCCAATGGACTTAAAAGGATATCATCCACAATACATCTGAAAGCTGTCTATTTATTTAATAAAATTTCTTCTTTAGGCATAGAAATTAAATATTCAGAATTCTTTGATACAATTACAATTATCTCAGATTCAAAATCTATTGAGAAAATTGCACTTTCAAAAGAAGTTAATCTTTGTTTTCATGCAGAAAATGAAATATCAATATCGGTAAATGAGAAAACAGATTTAAAAGACTTAGACTTAATTATATCAATCTTTGAGGAAAATAGCGGTCAAAACTCGGCTGAAATGGATTTTCCTGATAATTATGCAATAAAAAATAAAAGAGAATCTGAAATTTTGACTCATCCTGTCTTTAATTCCTATCATTCAGAGACCTCTCTAATGAGATATATTAAATCTCTCGAAAATAAAGATTTATCTCTCACTCAATCTATGATTTCTCTTGGTTCATGTACAATGAAACTTAATGCCGCTTCTGAGATGATCCCACTTAGCTGGAGTGAGTGGAATAGTATTCACCCATTTGTTCCAATAGATCAGGCTCAAGGGTATCATCAAGTAATAAATAAGCTAGAAAATTATTTAAGTGAAATAACAGGATTTTCAGCTACATCACTTCAGCCAAATTCTGGAGCTCAGGGAGAGTATAGTGGGTTAATGGTAATAAAATCATATTTGAACAAAATGGGAGAGGAGCACAGAAATATATGTTTAATTCCTTCTTCTGCGCATGGAACGAATCCTGCCTCAGCAATTATGGCTGGATTAAAAGTTGTAGTAATAGGAACTGATGAAAGAGGTAATATTGATATTAATGATTTAAAATTAAAAATTGAAGAGCACAAAGATAATTTAGCTGCTCTAATGATTACTTATCCTTCAACTCATGGAGTATTTGAATCAGAAATTCAGCTTATAAATGAACTTATTCACCAAAACGGTGGACAAGTATATATGGATGGAGCAAACATGAATGCTCAAGTTGGGCTAACAAGTCCAAAATTAATTGGAGCTGATGTTTGCCATTTAAATCTTCACAAGACTTTTTCAATACCCCACGGAGGTGGAGGTCCTGGCGTAGGACCAATCTGTGTTGCTGAACATCTTAAAGATTTTCTTCCATCAAACCCAATAATCTCCTCAGGCGGAAAGTATCATATTGATGCAATTTCATCTGCACCATGGGGGTCAGCATTAGTTTGTTTGATTTCCTACGGGTACATAAGAATGCTTGGTAAGTTAGGAATAAAGAACTCAACTGAGATGGCTATAGTCAACGCCAACTACATGAAAACAAAGCTTGAGAAGAACTTCAAAATCTTATATAGTGGTGAGAATGGTAGATCTGCTCACGAGTTTATAATTGATTGTAGAGAATTTAAAAAATATAATATTGAAGTCGTAGATATTGCAAAGAGATTAATTGACTATGGGTTTCATGCACCAACTGTTTCTTTCCCAGTCCCTGGTACTATGATGATTGAACCAACTGAGAGTGAAAATCTAAGTGAAATAGATAGATTTTGTGATGCGCTTAATTCAATATTTTTTGAGATTACATCTAAAAATGAATCTGACAGAGAAATGTTAAGAAATTCACCTCATACATTAAAAATGCTTACATCAAGCGAATGGAACTATGAATATTCGAGAGAAAGAGCATCATTTCCAAAAGAATACTTAAAGTCTAACAAATTCTGGCCATCAGTTAGAAGAGTTGACGAAGCATATGGTGATAGAAATTTAATTTGTAGTTGTCCACCTATTGAGACTTATCAATAATTTAAGTAATTTTATAAAATGAACTACAGAATAACTGGTACAGGAAGTTGTATACCAGATATCACAAAAAAAAATTCAGATTTTCTTGAGAATAAATTTCTAGATACAGATGGGGGTAAATTTCAAACCTCAAACTCAGAGATTATTGATAAATTTAATTCTATTACTGGCATTTATGAACGAAGATATGCTCCAGATGAAATAAACTGCTCTGATTTAGCAGCTGTAGCTGCGGGTCTTGCAATCAATGATTCTAAATTAGATCAGGAAACACTTGATTATATAATTGTTGCTCATAATACAGGTGACATATCATGCAGTAGTGGACAGGTAGATACATTACCATCAGTTGCCTCTAAAGTAAAAGCAAAACTTAAAATTAAGAATCCTAGTTGTGTAGCATACGATATTATATGTGGTTGTCCAGGATGGGTTGAGGGAATCATTCAAGCTAAATCATTTATTAAATCTGGTATGGCTGAAAAATGCTTGGTAATTGGTTGTGATACTCTTTCACGAATACTAGATGAGAATGACAGAGACTCAATGATATACGCGGATGGATCTGGTGCAATCATTCTTGAAAGTGATAATTCTTATAATGGTGGTATATTATCTCATAAATCTGCCACATTCACATATGATGGTGAAAATGATTTTATATTTTATGGAGCTTCTTATGATATAAAAAAAAGAACAAAAAGTGATCAGAAGTTTATTAAGATGCAAGGAAGGAAAGTATATGAATTTGCTCTTAAAAATGTTCCATTAGCAATGAAATCATGTTTTGATGAAGCTGATTGTAAAATTCAAGATCTAAAAAAGATATTTATTCATCAGGCTAACCAAAAAATGGATGAGGCAATTATAAATCGATTTTTCAAACTATATAAGCTATCTGCACCCAAAGATATTCTTCCCATGAATATTGAAGAGTTTGGAAATAGTTCAGTAGCAACAATTCCTACTCTTTTTGACTTAGTTAAAAAGACCAATTACAAAGGGCATAAACTCTCAGAAGGAGATATTATTATGTTTGCAAGTGTTGGCGCTGGTATGAATATTAATGCCATAACATATAAAGTTTAGACCACATGAGAATTTTTTTTCATATTGGTAGATATTTTTTAATGATAAATTATACTTTCACAAAGTTTACTAAGTGGAGTGTACTTAAAAAGTTAATTATACAAGAAATTGATGACTTAATTATTGGATCAATTTGGATTGTTGCTTTTATGTCTTTTTTGGTAGGTGGAGTTGTTGCAATTCAAACAGCACTTAATATTGAAAGTCCTTTTTTACCTGGAAATTTAATTGGATTTGCTACAAGACAGTCTGTCGTGTTAGAGTTTGCCCCCACCCTAATTTCTATTATAATGGCTGGAAAAGTTGGATCATTTATCACATCAAGTATTGGAACAATGAGAGTCACTGAGCAAATTGATGCCCTTGAAGTTATGGGAGTTAATTCTTTTAACTATTTAATTTTTCCAAAGATTATCTCCTTATTACTTTATCCATTCTTGATTACTCTTGCAATGTTCTTGGGAATTTTAGGAGGTTATGTTTGTAGTGTTTATGCTGGTTTTTCTACAAGTTTTGATTTCATTCAAGGTATTCAATTAGACTTTAAAGTATTTCATGTTGTTTATGCATACATAAAAACTATTTTATTCGCATTTATTTTAGCTACAATTCCATCTTACCATGGTTTTTTCATGAAAGGTGGTGCTTTGGAAGTTGGAAAAGCAAGTAACATATCATTTGTTTGGACCAGCATAGTTATAATCATAATTAATTTTGTTGTAACACAATTATTACTTTCATAATGATCAAGGTAAATAACATATCGAAATCATTTGTTAACACACAAGTCATAAGTAATATATCTGCAACCTTTGAAAAAGGAAAAACTAATTTAATAATTGGACAAAGTGGTTCTGGAAAAACTGTCTTGATGAAATGTCTACTAGGACTTTATGATGTTGACAATGGAGAAATTTTTTTCGATGAAAAAAAATATGATAAGGATAATATATCAAATATGTCAAATCTTAGAAAACAAATTGGAATGGTTTTTCAGGGTAGTGCTCTATTTGATTCAATGACAGTTTTAGATAATATAATGTTTCCACTTAGAATGTTTTCCTCAAAATCAGAATCTGATATGATATCTAGGGCTAAGGAAGTTATAAAAAGAGTAGATCTTAAAGATTCTGATGATAAGTATCCATCAGAAATATCTGGTGGAATGAAAAAAAGAGTCGCTATTGCTAGAGCCATCGTGCTAAATCCAAAATATCTTTTTTGTGATGAACCAAACTCAGGTTTAGATCCTAAAACTGCTATTATTATTGATAAGTTAATTCAAGAGATAACTGTGGAATATAATATTACAACAATTATTAATACTCATGACATGAACTCCGTTATGGAAATCGGAGATAAAATTATTTTCTTAGTTGAAGGAAAAAAAATATGGGAAGGTAATAATCAAGAGATATTGAATACAGATGATAAATTAATAAATGATTTTGTCTATTCCTCTGAAATATTTAAAAAGGTTAAGTTATCTCAGAAAAAGAAGTCTTAAGGATTAGAATTAGACACAGAAATCAATTTACCATTAAATAACTTATTACCATTAATAGCAAAATTAAGTATGTACTTAGCCATATCTTCCGGCTTTGTGTCTGCATTATAATCAGGAAATGCCTCCTTTAACATTTTTGTTTGAACAGCACCCAAAGCAAGAACATTAAATGATGGACCATCTTGATATTCTTCAGCTAATACTTCAGTTAAAGCTATAACTGCAGCTTTACTGCTAGAATATGCTGACAGACCTGGAAACTTTTTAGAGCCATTGACGCCTCCAATACTACTAATATTTATAACGTGACCATCTTTATTAATAATTGGAATCAGTGATCTAGTAATTTCAGCAAGCCCAAATACATTAACATCAAAAGTTTTTTTAAAAGAATCATATGTAGTCTCACTGAATAATTCACTTACAAGGTAACCAGCATTATTAATTAAAATATCAATTTTAATTTTTCTATTTTTCAAATTTGTTACAAAATCATCAACAGAATCTTTATCTGTAATATCTAATTTGAATGACTCAATACCACCTAAATCTTTTAGCGGCTCAATATTTCTTGAAACAGATATAACACGAAAATTCATAGCGGCAGCTTGAATACATATTTGATTACCTATTCCAGAACTTGTTCCAGTAACTAAAATAGTTTTCATTAGATAAGAATTGAAACTGGGTTTTCAATATACTCTTTCAGAGTCTTCAAAAATAATGAGCCTGTAGCTCCATCTACAGTTCTATGATCACACGCTAAAGTTAATTTCATTGTATTTCCAACTACTATATCTCCCATCTTCACAATCGGCTTCTCCATTATTGCCCCTACAGAAAGAATAGCAGAATTAGGCTGATTGATAATGGAGGTAAAACTTTCAATTCCAAACATACCAAGATTTGAAATTGTAAAAGTACTTCCTTCAATCTCGGCAGGTGTTAATTTTTTATTTTTTGCACGTTCAGCAAAGTCTTTTATCTCACTATTAATTTCAGGCAAATCTTTTGAATTTGCATATTTAACTACAGGGACAATTAAACCATCTTCAACAGCAACTGCAACACCTAAATGAACATGATCATAAAAAACAATTTTTTCATCATACCATCTAGAATTTACCTTAGGGTGTCTTGCTAACGAGAGCGAAACAGCCTTAGCAATGATATCATTAAATGAAATTTTTATATTTTGGGTATTTACAAATTGTTTTCTAAATGAGATCATATTATCCATCTCACATTCTATATTCAGGTAATAATGTGGAGCTGAAAACTTTGAGTCTGACAATCTCTTAGCAATAGCTTTTCTCATTGTAGAATTTTGAGACTCATTTGATGATTCTGTTATACTTGGTCTTGGTTGAATAAATTGGGAGTAATTAGTTGGCTTGTGTGAATCAATATCTCTTTTTATAATTCTGCCATTATCACCCGAACCTTTAACTAATTTGATATCAATCCCTTTTTCAGTTGCTAGCTTTCTAGCAAGTGGTGATATAAGAATTCTATCTGTTGATTCATTGCTTAGGGATGCTTGCCTTATATCTGGCTTTGACTCCTCCTCCACAACTGGCTTTGGCTCCTCCTCCACAACTGGCTTTGACTCCTCCTCCACAACTGGCTTTGGTTCCTCCTCCACAACTAGCTTTGGTTCCTCCTCCACAACTGGCTTTGGTTCCTCCTCCACAGCATTTACACCTTTTATAATTGATGAAATATCCTCACCCTTTGAACCAATGACAGCAATTATACTATCAACAGGTGCAGTTGAGCCTTCATCTATTCCAATGTGAAGTAAAACACCATCATGAAAAGATTCAAACTCCATAGTAGCCTTATCTGTTTCAATTTCAGCTAAAATCTCACCTTCTTTTACCGAATCCCCTACTTTCTTAAACCACTTTGCAAGAGTTCCCTCTTCCATGGTATCACTCAATCTAGGCATGTTTATAATTTCAGCCATCTTAATCTATTTTATGTTCAATAAATGGATAATCTTTTTGCTCATAAACAACATCATACATAACAGACTTTTCAGGAAAAGGTGAAGACTCTGAAAATTCTTCACATTTTGAAATAATATTTTTTACTTTTTTGTCTATTTTTTCGATATCAGATTTTGTACCATATTTCTTTGATAAAATAATTTTTTCAACTTGAGTAATAGGGTCAATTTTTCTGTATTCTTCAACTTCCTCTTTTGTTCTATACTGCTGGGCGTCAGACATTGAGTGACCTCGATATCTATAGGTCTTTACATCGAGTAGAGAAGGACCTTTCCCTGATCGGGCATGTTTAGCACACTTATCAATAGCTTCAGCCACTTTAACAGGATCCATTCCATCTACAGGCATTGATGGCATTTCATAAGGCTCACCTAATTTCCATAGATCTTCTTGACTTGTTGTTCTAGCTACAGATGTTCCCATAGCATATCCATTATTTTCAACAATATAGATAACAGGTAGTTTCCATAAAGCAGCAAGATTAATAGATTCATGAAATGCACCTTGACGTATTGCACCATCTCCTAAAAAACAAAGTGTAACACTATCCCTTTTAAAATACTTATCTCCAAAAGCTATGCCTGTACCTAAGGGTATTTGTCCACCTACAATTCCGTGCCCTCCAAAAAAGTTATATTTTTTTGAAAAAATATGCATTGACCCACCAAGTCCACCTGAAGTTCCAGTTGCTTTTCCAAATAATTCAGCCATTACAAATTTAGGATCTTCACCTAACCCAATAGCATGAACATGACTCCTGTATGAACTTATCATACGATCTTTTTTTGGGTCTATTGAATGTAGACAACCAGCTAAAACAGCTTCTTGTCCATTGTATAAATGAAGAAATCCTCTAATTTTTTGTTGAATATATTTTGCGGCAAGTTTATCTTCAAACTTTCTCCATAAAAGCATGTTTTCATACCAATCCAAATAAGTCTTTCCAGTTATTTTTTTCATATAATAGAGTTGAGGTCTGTTAATCTAAGACCAAGCAAAAATACTCATTTCTTTAGTATATTGCAATAAAATTGGATTGGAGACCAAAAATTTATATTCATTATTTATCTCATCAAACGGAGTTTCAATTGATACAAGAAATCTTGTTAGTGGTCAAATTTTTTTTTCACTAAAAGGTGAGAATTTTAATGGAAATAATTTTGCTCTAGAGGCATTAGAAAAAGGAGCAAGTTATAGTGTAATTGATGATAAAAGTATTTTAAATAAAAATAAAAACCTTATATATGTTGATGATTCACTTAAATCTCTTCAGGAACTAAGTTCTTATCATCGTTCTCAATTTGACACAAAAATAATTGGAGTAACAGGAAGTAATGGTAAAACAACAACCAAAAATCTAATTCATTCAATACTGTCTCAAAAATACAATGTAATAAAAACAAAAGGTAATCTAAATAATCATATCGGGGTTCCCCTTTCTCTTTTTGGTATAAATGAGGAAGTTGATATTGCAATTATAGAGATGGGAGCTAATCATATTGGAGAGATAAAAAGTCTGTGTGAAATTGCAATGCCAGATCTTGGGCTAATAACAAACTATGGAATGGCCCATCTAGAAGGGTTTGGGGGATTCAAGGGAGTAATAGAAGGTAAAACTGAAATGTTTGAATACTTAACTCAAAATTATGGTCATATAATACTAAATAATGATGATGATCTTCAAATAAAAAATTGCAAAGGAGATTTAGCAGTGACCTTTGGTGAAAAATTAGATTCAGAATTTGTGTATAATTATTTTAAAGTGGATGATAAATTAATTATAGAAAGTGATAATTATGAATTTCGATCTAATATTTATGGTGATTTTAATTTTTCTAATCTAGCATCAAGCATAACAATTGGAAAGTTTCTTGATTTGACCAATGATGAGATTCAAAAGGGTCTTGATCTATTTGAAAACGATTCTAATAGATCTGAGATTATCAAATTTGGTTCTAATAAAATCTTCTTAGACGCGTATAATGCTAACCCAACAAGTATAAAGGCTGCAATTTTAAATTTTGACAAAGAAATAACTGCTAACAAGATATTAGTACTTGGTGATATGTTTGAGCTAGGTAAATATGCTGATAAAGAACATCAGAATGTTGTTGATTTAATTGATTATAAAAATTATAAAAAAGTCTATTTAGTAGGTAATAACTTTTACAAGTGCAAAACTGAAGAAATTAAAATTGAAAAATTCCGGTCTCTAGATGAAATGACTAAATCTGTTAACTTAAATGATTTTGATTCAATGAACATACTGATAAAGGGATCAAGAGGAATTGGATTAGAGAAACTAGTCAATTACTAGACCCTTTAATAATTTCATCAACAACATCAGGATTCAATAGAGTTGATGTATCACCTAAATTATCAAAATCATTGCTTGCAACCTTCCTTAGTATCCTTCTCATAATTTTACCAGATCTTGTCTTTGGTAAGCCACTCACAATTTGAATTTTATCGGGTTTTGCAATAGGTCCAATAACTCTTCTTACAACAGCTGTAATTTCAGTTTTTATTATTTCATCTGATGATTTGGAATTTACAATAACATATGCATATATTCCTTCACCTTTTATTTCGTGTGGATAACCAACAACCGCTGATTCAACAACTTCTTCGTGTTCATTTATAGCATTTTCCACTTCAGCTGTTCCCATCCTGTGTCCAGAAACATTTATTACATCATCAACTCTTCCTAATATTCTGAGGTATCCATCATGATCTCTTTTTACACCGTCTCCAGTAAAATACATCCCTTTATAATTAGAAAAATATGTATTTATGCATCTTTGATGGTCTCCATAAGTAGTTCTTAGTATTGATGGCCAGGGGAACTTAATACATAAATTACCTTGAACATTGTTTCCAGCTAATTCATTCCCGTCAGAATCAACAATTATAGGCTGGATACCAGGTAAAGGAAGAGACGCATGAGCTGGTTTATTTGGAGTTATTCCAGCAAGAGCAGAAATCATTATACCTCCTGTTTCGGTTTGCCACCACGTATCAACTAAAGGACAATTTCCTTTGCCTATATTGTCGTGATACCAATGCCAGGCTTCTTCATTTATAGGCTCTCCAACAGATCCTATAACCTTCAATGATTCTAAAGAATTATTTTTTAGAGGTTCTAATCCATGAGCTTGAAGAGCTCTAATTGCAGTAGGAGCAGTATAAAACTGATTTACTTTATATTTATCAACAACATCCCAGAATCTACTAACATTTGGAAACGTTGGAACTCCTTCAAACATAATTGAAGTAGCACCACATAGCAAAGGTCCATAAACAATATATGAGTGGCCAGTTATCCAACCAACATCAGCAGTACACCAATAAATGTCGTTTTCATCATATTGAAATACGTTAAGAAATGTATATGAAGAATATACCATGAAACCTGCTGAGGAATGAACAACTCCTTTAGGTTTTCCTGTTGAGCCTGAAGTGTATAATATAAACAGCATATCCTCTGAATCTAAAATCTCAGGGTCACATTGAGATGAGACATCACATATGCAATCATGCCACCAAAAGTCTCTACCTGATGTCATATTGATTTTTTGTTTTGTTCTCTCTAATACAATAACGCTTTCAATTGTTTTACACTTTTCAAGAGCTTCATCAACAACAGGTTTAACAGGAATTGTTTTATTTCCCCTAAAATTTCCATCGGAAGTTAAAACCATTTTTGCTTGACAGTCATTTATTCTATCAGCAAGTGAAGTAGATGAAAAACCTGCAAAAACTACTGAGTGAACAGCACCAACTCTAGCACAAGCTAACATTGCAATTGCTGCCTCAGGCACCATTGGCATATATATAATTACTCTATCACCTTTTTTAATCCCCTTCTCTCTAAGAGCGTTTGAAAACTTACAAGTTTCTTCATAAAGCTCTTTATATGTTAAATGGATTGAGGGTTCAGTTGGATCATTTGGCTCCCATATTATAGCTGTCTTATCAGCTCGATCTATTAAGTTCTTTTCAAGGATGTTCTCAGTTATGTTAAGTTTAGCATTTTTAAACCACTTAATATCTACACTATCAAAATCCCAATCCAATACCTTATCCCACTTTTTTTTCCAAATAAAAGTATCAGCTATTTCTGCCCAAAATTTCTCAGGATCTTTAACACTCTGTTCATATTTTTTAAAATAATCAGAAAGACTCGTAATTCTCTGCATATCTATTTAGGGTATCTTATACTTTCAACTAAATTTTTAATTTTATTTGGGGTTGGTTTCGTTACTCTTGAAACAATTAAAGATACAATAAAGTTAATAACCATTCCTATTGTACCAATGCCTTCAGGAGTAATTCCAAATAAATAATTTTCAGGTAAACCTGGGCCTCCAAGCTGTGGTTTAAAATAAAATATATAAATAGTTGTAAAAACTATTCCTACTATCATTCCTGCTAAAGCTCCTTCTTTATTCATTTTTTTATCAAAAATTCCTAAAATAATAGCAGGGAAAAATGAAGAGGCTGCTAAACCAAATGCTAAAGCAACAACTTCTGCAACAAAACCTGGAGGGTTTAACCCTGCAAGACCAGCAGCAACAACTGCTACAGCTATAGAAATTCTTGCAGCCCATAATTCCCCCTTTTCAGAGATGTTTGGATTAATATTCTTTTTCAAAAGATCATGTGAGATTGAAGTTGAAATTACCAAAAGTAAACCAGCAGCTGTTGAAAGCGCTGCAGCAAGTCCTCCCGCAACTATTAATCCAATTACCCAAGCTGGTAAATTAGCAATTTCTGGATTCGCTAAAACCATAATATCTCGATCTATAGTTAATTCATTCACTTGAGTATCTGCAACATATTGAATCACTCCATCTGCATTTTTATCATCAAATTCAAGAAGTCCGGTGTTCTCCCAATTTTTAAACCATTGAGGCATTTCAGCATATTTAGCATTTGAAACCGTATTAATTAAATTTACTTTAGCAAATGCTGCAACAGCTGGAGCAGTTGTATATAGTAATGATATAAATAGTAATGCCCACCCTGCAGAAATTCTTGCATCTCTAACTTTTGGAACAGTAAAAAACCTAACAATTACATGAGGGAGACCGGCAGTTCCAAACATAAGAGCTGCAGTAATAAAGAATACATTTATTAGGGTTGTTTGGTTAATATCAGTATACTTTTCAAATCCAAGATCTACTGATAATTGATTTAAATTTTCTAATAGATATACTCCATCTATGGTTTTACTTCCAAATCCTATTTGAGGTATTGGGTTTCCAGTAGCTTGAAGAGAAATAAAAATAGCAGGTACTGTGAATGCAAATATTAGGACACAATACTGTGCTACTTGAGTGTAAGTTATTCCTTTCATTCCTCCAAGCACAGCATAGAAAAAAACAATTCCAATACCAATAATAACTCCTAGATCATATGGTATCTCTAAAAATCTTGAAAATGCTACACCCACACCTTTCATTTGACCAACTACATATGTAAATGAGACAAATATTGCACAAATCAATGCTACCGTTCTTGCTGTTTGAGAATAGTATCTTTCTCCAATAAAATCAGGAACAGTAAACTTACCAAATTTTCGAAGGTAAGGAGCTAAACATAGTGCTAATAAAACATATCCACCTGTCCAACCCATTAGATATTGTGATCCTCCATAACCAAGGAATGAGATTATTCCAGCCATAGATATAAAAGAAGCAGCAGACATCCAATCAGCTGCTGTAGCCATTCCATTTATGACAGGGTGGATTCCTCCTCCAGCTACATAAAATTCTTTTGTACTCTGAGCTCTAGACCAAATTGCTATTCCTATGTAAAGCGAAAAGGTTAAACCAACTAACAAATATGTCCAAAATTGAGCATCCATATTATTCGTCTAGGTTATGTTCTTTGTCTAATTTGTTCATCAAATAAACGTATATGAAAATTAATATTACAAATATGTAGATTGAACCTTGTTGTGCAAACCAAAATCCAAGAGGAAACCCTCCTAAAAAAATTGAATTTAGATCTTCTGCAAATAAAATTCCAAATCCAAAAGATGAGATAAACCAAATGGTTAAAAGTATTCTCAGATACAAAATATTTTTTTTCCAATATTTCTCTTTCATTTTATTTTCAATTGGTGATAAATTTAAAACAATAACATAAAAAATAATATTACTTTATAATTACTGCTCATTAATATAATTTTTTGGAAACTTACCATGCTTTCTCATATCTTCTTTAGTCAATATTTTAAATGAGTCTGATTTTGAGCAATTCTTAAAAATTTCAAAAGATACTTTTGGCATTGATGTAAGTTTTCTTGTATCTGTATT
>Ga0208624_1000597_pt1 | contig 18313 bp, 8 predicted proteins | sample Knorr_S23_td_DCM_FD_185607 | JGI IMG/M metagenome (GOLD analysis project Ga0208624, IMG submission 185607) | Marine microbial communities from Southern Atlantic Ocean transect - Knorr_S23_td_DCM_ad_71m_LV_A (SPAdes) (version 2) | ecosystem: Environmental > Aquatic > Marine > Oceanic | place...
AGAAGAATATTTGAATGGCACAAATCCAACTAACGGAGACACCGATGAAGATGGTATGCCAGATGGTTGGGAAGCTTATTATGATTTGAATCCGACTGATTCGAAAGATGCCAACGAGGACTACGATTTAGATGGATATGACATTAACAGAGATACATTTATCTCAAATAGTGAAAGATTTACAAATTATGAAGAATTTTTGAATAACACAATTCCCAACAACAACGATACTGATGATGACGGGATGTGGGATGGTTGGGAAGTATACTACAATCTGAATCCCTTAGATGACTTCGATTCCACTGTGGATAATGATATGGATGGTTTTGACTCAAATTATAATGGAACACTTGAAGAAGACGAAGAGCACAATAATTTACTTGAATTTCAGGCTGATACACATCCTTTTCTTGAAGATACCGATGCAGATGGAATGCTGGACGGTTGGGAATGGAAGTATGGCTTAGATCCATTGAATCCTGCAGATGCAGGTGCAGATCCTGATCAAGATGGTGTTATTAACAGATTAGAATACAATAACACAGCAGCTGGAGCTTACATTGAGGTTGATAACATAATTCACACTAATCCTAAAGACAATGATACAGATGATGACGGGTTACTTGATGGTGAAGAATTATTCAATTACCTAACAGATCCAACTCATAATGATACAGATGGAGACGGTATGCCGGATGGCTGGGAGATTAAGTATGGTCTAAATCCGCTTGACCCTGCAGATGCATTTTTAGATTCAGACTCAGATGGATTTGATTTCAATTGGGATGGAAACATCGCTGGTGAAGAATTTACAAATTTGTTTGAATATTTCAATGGCACAGATCCTACTAACGGTGACACAGATGGTGATGGCATGTCTGACGGATGGGAAGTTTATTGGGGATTTCAACCTAAAAATTCCAGTGATGCACTATCCGATCCAGATGATGATGGGTTAATCAATCTGTACGAGTTTAACAATTCAAACTTAGATAATTTTGAAAACGAAGTAATTAGTCCAGACTCAATTTTTGGTTCAAATCCTCTTTTGAAAGATACAGATGGCGATTTAATTGAGGATGGTGAAGAATGTTTTTCAGGAAATGACACCTACGTTACAGACCCCTCAAATCCAGACTCAGACGACGATGGAATGCCAGATGGGTGGGAGTTCTTGAATGATTTAAATCCATTTAATTCATCAGACGCAGACGATGACTTAGACAATGATGGCTGGGATTTTGATAGAAATGGTACTATAGAATTCTCAGAATTGTATACTAACTATGAAGAATACTTAAATGGTACTGACCCAAGAAACAATGATACAGATGGAGATGGCATGCCAGATGGTTGGGAAGCTTTTTACGGACTTAATCCAAACTCTGGTGCAGATGCTTTTCTAGATTTTGATTCTGATGGATATGATTCAGATGGCGATGGAGAGATCTCTCCTGATGAAAAATTTACTAATTACGAAGAATTTCTGATGGATTCGAATCCTTCTCAGGCAGATACAGATGGTGATAATTGTACAGATGGTTGGGAAATTTATTGGAACGATAATAAACCCGCTAATGAAACTCGTACTCTCAATTTACTAGACGGAACTGATGGTTTCCTAGACTATGATGATGATGGTTGGGAAGATTGGGATGGGATTTCCTACACATTTCCAAATTGGAGAGAAGAAGTTGCAAATACTAATCCTTGGAATCCAGATACTGATGGGGATTCAATGACTGACGGTTACGAGGCAGATAATGGGTAGCCAAACATCAAACTTTTTTGGCATACCTTTATTTAACAATAGAATTTTTGCTAACACAGGTGTAGACAATATGATGAAGAAATTATCTGTATTTTTTGCAATTTTCATTCTATTATTTTCACCATTAGCTTCTTTCCCAGTTTCAGCAAACATTGATCCAGGCGATGATAATGATTCTGATGGTTATGACGCTAATAGAGACGGTATAATTTCTGCAGATGAGGAGTATACTAATATAGAGGAATACAACAATAATACGAATCCTAATGATCCTGACACTGACGATGGAGGGGCATGGGATGGTTGGGAAGTTTACTATGGCTTTGACCCAAAAAGTTCTTCAGATGAATCCGATGATAATGATGGTGATTCACTTGTCAACTCAATTGAATTCTACTGGGATTCAGATCCCTTTAGTGACGACACTGATCAAGATGGCATGCCTGATGGCTGGGAAGACACCTACTCTGATAGATTGGTAGATGGAGGCGGATGTGGTCTCGATCCTACTGATGGAAGCGATAAATTTGCAGATCCAGACAATGATGGTTCAGATAACTTGAGGGAATATCAGGAAGATACAAACCCATGCGATTCGGACAGTGACGATGATGGAGATCCTGACGGTGAAGATCCTCCACCTGTAGATCCTGGAGACGATGACGAAAGTAATCCCGATACTGGAGCCACTGACGGAAATGTCACAATTTATGAGATTTTTGACCCTGTACTCGGGACTGTAAAGAGATGGACCTCTTTAGACGGTCTTCTCTACGATGATCAAGCTTCAAATCCTACAGACATGTATACCATGTACAATTATGATTCTGATAAATATGAGATTTTCCCAACTAATTCTGAGGATTATTCTAACATTTTTGAGGGGTGGATATGGATGGGAATAACAATAAGCACATCTGAATTTACTCGAATACCATCAGTTTCACCAGATGCAGATATAATTGATTACGATCCTAATGCAACTGGCGTTAATATCAGATTTTTCAAAGATGGAGCAGATAACTACTATGTTCAGGGTAATGAAAACATAGTTATCGACTTAAAATATCGAATGGGAACTAATGGTTCATACTTCAATAGACCAGTTCCTAGTGACTTAACGATAAGCGATATACCTGAGGATATAATTAGACCTATTAATGGAGCTAATCAAGTTAAGGAAAATGTCAAAGAATTTCTTCAATATAGGCTTGATAATGGTACAATTGCTAATGAGCCATTGTATTGGTTGTGGCCTGAAAATGGCACCCCTGAAACAAATTTAGCCTTAATAATTAATAATTTAACTTGGTATTTTTCATCATTCATCGAAGGCGACGGAGATGTTCCGGATGCAGAGGAGCCTTGGGATGCATATCAGACTATTTGTATCAACGGGATAGGTGCCTGCAGGCATCGTTCGTTCGGTTTCTTCGTTACCGCTTTAGCTCTTGGTGCACCTACTCGATATGTTTCCAACGAAGCTCATGCATTTGTTGAAGTTTATGTTCCAGTTGACAACGAGACAATTTCAGCTAGCCATTGGAAAAGAATTGATTTAGGTGGAACTGGTAGTAGTACAACACTTGACCGGCCTGATGAAGAAGGCGAAGATGGAGATATCTTTGACTTCGATGAAATGGATCCTGATGATATTGAAAATATGACTGGCGAGATGGTTAATGTGGTTATAACAAGTATTTCTCCAGATGATCGTATTGATAAGGGTGCAGCAATCTCAGTTCAAGGCTACGTAGAAAATCAAAATGGTACACGTTTACCAAACTTCGAAGTAGGTTTTGGTATGTGGGATGAAATGCGTACGCAGCCAATTTTTGAAATTGGTCAAACTGTAACAAATGAGACGGGCTTTTTTGATACAAGTCTTGTAGATTTTCTGGATGCACTTCCGGGTGAAAATGAAATTTATGCAGCATCATACAAAGAAGGTTTCTTAGGTGTAGACGGTCCAGAAACTATAGATGTATACTCAAATTCAACATTCACGTTAAATAATCCAGAATCCGTAGGTAAAGGACAGGATTTAATCGTTTCAGGTACTCTTCTTGATGTAGGAGGAATACCTGTGGAGGGTAAAACACTGACAATTTATCTATGGGAAGATCCTTACAACGGGATTCCTAATTGTAATGCAGGTTGGACTCCAATTTTATGTAACATTGGTGAAATTAGTGGTGAACCAGTAACTGATGAATTTGGCAATTTCGTATTTAGTTGGACCGTACCGGAAAATGGGCAACCTACTCCAGATACAGATTACCACGTTTATGTATCATATGAAAGCTCAGACGAAGATTACGTATATTCAACAAGCCAGTCTACAGATTTAATTATATTGGATTCTACCGTAGACTTAGTTGCTGAATTAGAGCCCGGAGAGGAATACATTGGTAATAATTTTTGGGTAAACGGCAGTATCGCAGATTCAGCGATTGGTAATGGTGCTATTAGAATAGAGATTGCCGGCATTGAACTTATTAATTTTGATGTTAGTCAAACAGATTGGTCAACAGAGTTATCTGTACCTTCTGGTTTGTCAGCAGGTAATTATACAGTAATTATTTCGTTTGATAGTGAATCCGCAACGTTACCTGACGAACGTTTTGATTTAGAATTTACCGTTTTTGGCACTAGCTCGATTGAACTTGATACAAACAATTTAAAGGTTACAAGAGGTGAGATAGTTTCTTTAGAAGGAGAGCTTGTTAATCACCTTGGAGAACCAATTGCAGGTGAAGAAATTCAATTCATTTGGAAAAGTGAAATTGTTGGAACAGCTCTTACTGAAAATGACGGCGACTTCTCTTTTGATTATCTAGTTTCTCCAGACACAAATCTTGGTAACTTGAGTTGGGCTGTAAATTTTAGTGGCAATTACTTTTACAAGAATTCTTCATCTTCGCAATTGGTTGAAGTTTATCAACAAACAGTTATTAATTTTCAGATCGACAAAAATCACTTCTATGCCGGTGATGAGTTCCTGGTTTCGGGAAATCTCTCTATGGACAACGGAACTCCTTTCGGGGGAAATCTAGTGTTTTATTTTGATGATGTCTTTGTTGAATCATTCACCACGGATGGTACATTTAGTTTTCAATATGTTCCAGAGTCTTCATACTTGGATGTAGGTTCACATTCATTCAAACTCAGTTATTCTGAAGTAGAATATAACTTAGGAGCTACGTCACAAGAAGAAGTATTCTTCCACAAGAAAGTCATAATTGAGGTAAATGAGGAACAAGTTTTACGCGATCAGGAAATAGAGATAACTGGCTTCGCGAGAGATGAAAATTCTCTCGCTATCTCTGGTATTGATTTATCTTTCAAGTGGGGTGGTAATGAAATTGACGGAGTTTCAACCACAACATTTGGAGGGTCGTTCTCTAAAAATTATTTGGTACCGAATGCTCAATTATTAGGTAAAATCACAGTTGAAGTTAATTTTGATAATACCACTCAACCTTTCTACGATAATGCATCAAAGACTGTAGAGTTTACTGTAGTTTCTGAAACATTAATATTTATCCCTGACACTGAATTAGTTAGAGGGTCAGACATCTGGTTCAACGGTTCTATTTTGGATGATAGAGGTCAACCAGTTGAAGACATAGAGGTGAATATTTTTTGGGATGGAGATTATCTAAGGTATGTAACAGGTGATTCCAACGGAAGTTTTAGTTTTGTTTGCGATGATGATTGGAGCTGTTCTGATTTAGACCATCCGGTTGGTGTGATACCAGTTGAACTTGATTTTGGCGGATTTGGTTACTACCTCCCTTCAAATTATATTGCAAATTACACGATTTGGGGCAGTACAAATATTTCTATTACTGAATTTAGTGATTTAGTAATTGCAGGAAATAATGTTTCATTTAAAGGATTTATTGAAAATGATTTAGCAGTTCCTTTGGATAGGGAAATTAAGATATTGTGGAACGGTATAACACGAACAACCGCTGAATCGGTTAATGGTAACTTCGAAGGAAGTTTCAAGATACCATATGATACAATGGTTGGTAACCATTCTTTGACGGCTAAAGTAGAAGATCAAAATTTCCTTCGTGAATCATCTGATGAGGTAAATGTTTTTGTAATGAGAGAAACGGAAATCGTGATACAATGGCTTGGAGGATATAGAGACCAAACCTCAATAGTTTCGGGCTATCTTCGAGATTCAGCAGGAACAGGTCTTCCAGATTTAGATTTAGAATTTTACTTTGATGGAATGTACGTGGGTAACTTTACTACTCAAAATTTAGGCCTTTACAGTTTTGATTTCTTAGTTCCAAAAGATACTTCATTGGGATCTCATAGAATTTCAGTCTTTTTCCAAGGGTCTAACTTTTACGTGGAATCGGACAATTCACAAGATTCTGACATATTAGCTAGCACTGATTTCAATTTCCTTGATATTGAAGTTTTCCGTAATCAGGAATTTTTATTGAAATCTAATTTAATTGATGATTTAGGCAATCCTATGTTTAATCAGCATATTAATTTGACATTTAATGGTAAAAAATATCATCTAATCACAGATGCTGATGGCTTAGTTCAACAAAATATAACGTTACCATCTAACTTTAAATTGGGTAATTATGTTGCAAAGTGGGATTATTCAGGTTTTGAATATTACCTTCCTTCTAATAATCAGCAGAATATTCGAGTGCTAGCTTCTACAAATATCGTCTTATTTTCAGATTCTGAAGTTATCGTTGGAGAAACATTTAGTTTTAATGGAACATTAAATGACGATATGGGCAATCCTCTCAAAGCAACGTTAAGTTTTTCCTTCGGCGGTTCGTTAATAGAAACTATCGAATCAAACTCAAATGGTTACTTTGAAAATACCTACTTAGTACCTAATGAAAGCATAGCAGGTCCAAACACTATTGTCATTACTTACGTTCCAGATGAATTCTACCTTTCTTCAACTTCAAGTTGGGTTTTACAAGTTTCTCATAACATTAGAATAGAGTTACCCGATTATTCATCAGTAACTAATTCGACAGAAACTATCTCAGGTTTTGTTTTTGACAAGGCAAACCGTCCCGTTTCTAGTCTTGAAGTTAGACTAACTATGGATTCAGAATTTCCATTAATTGGTAAGACAAACGAGTTTGGTGAATTTATGATAGATTTGGAAATTCCGTTTGGTACTTCGTTAGGATATCATAATCTTACAGTAGAGTCTTTGGGGAATAATTACTACATTGGAAATAGTACTACGTCCAAATTGTTCGTAAAAGGGCAGACTTTCTTGACCTTAGATGTTCCGGCTTCATTGGAGTTTGGGCAAGAATTTACAGGATCAATTACTTTACAAATGTACGATGGAACCTTTGTCTCAGGTGCTCCGTTGTTGATTTCATTTGAACCATTGGGGATGACTACGATGGTTGTCACTGATTTCAATGGCACAGCTACCTTTTCTTCATATTTTTCAGGGAACATTACAATTCCAATGAATGTTGCCGTAAACTACACAGGCAATGAAGAATATGTGGCCAGTAGTATTGAATCTACGATCATTTATCGGGCACCTTCTCAAGAATCAAATTATGCATTTTGGGTGATAGTTGGAGCCACAGTTGTTGCTTCCTCAGGCATACTGCTCGGTTGGAAGTGGTACCGTGAGCGTCATCTTAGGGAAATTCAGAGAATTTTAGAATCTACTGCTTTAGCACTCGAGGCAAATATGGATTATCGGGACTCTATTGTGTATTCATACAAAGAAATGTGTAAAGTATTACAAGGTCATGGTTATCTAAGGAAACACTTTGAAACAGTTAGAGAGTTTCAGGACGCATTACGTACTGCTTTATCATTGGATCTAGATTCAGTGGCACGATTGACAATTTTATATGAGGAAGCTGATTACACTAAAAAGAAATTAGATGATGACCATCGAATTAATGCAGTATCAGCTCTTAGAACAGTTATCGAAAGTTTAGACTTAAATGATAGTGCTATAGAAGAGTGATATGAAAATTTCTAGTCGTTCTGGAATTATAATTCTCTTTGCTACGGTTACGGTTTGTACACTGGTTTTGTTTCCATTACTCCAGTATGTTGCTGAGAGAGATCCTCAATTATCAGCATATGATGATGACTGGAACGATATTTCCAATTTTAGAAAAAGCTTAGAAGAAGATTTAGATTCAAACTACAATGTAAGTGCAGTATTATCAAATCCTGGAGTTCTCGATGAGATTTCTAATCCTTCATCTACACTCTTCGTAATTGTAGGCACAGAATCTCCATATTCTTCTTTTGAACTTGAAATATTAGCAAAGTATATGGAAAATGGTGGTAGTATTCTAGTATTTGGTGATTTTGATTATTCTGATACTATTGCTCAATTATTTGCAATCGAGTTTGTGAAACATAGACTTTGGGATCAAAACTACAGAGATAATTTATCATTAATTCCCACAACTGCTATTGTAGATGGTGAATCGTATAATATTCTTCTTAATGAGCCTGTAGCAATTAGAGATTTAGGATCACAATACGTCAACTTTTGGAGTCAGGGCTTCGAATGGAATAAAAAAGTATTCATTTCAACATCTAAAAATTCGTGGATTGATACAGATGATGATGGATTGATTACTCCGGAAGATGAAGTATCGGGACCTCAAGGTTTTACAGTAGGTATGAGGTGTGAAATGAAATCTGCTGAAGGAGTTCAACTTGGTACAGCAGTCTTTGTTTCAGATTCTAGTTTACCTATTAACATGATGTGGAATGAAGATAGAAATGCAGATTTTTTGCTGGGTTTAGTCGAATCAATTATAGGGCCGGAAGGAGATATCTTGTTCGATGAGTCTAGACATACTCAAGAATCCTTTGGAGCTAGTCTATTCCAAAGTGCTTTGGGTTTCTATTTCTTTTTGGCAGGTGATACATTATTTATTCAGGTAATTAGGCTGAACGTTTTAGTATCAGTTATTATTCTGACAATGGGTTTGTCTATGAGGCAGGCCGAGCCCAAGAGGTGGTACCATATTTTTGACATCAGAAAACCTCGCCCTCTTAGGTCCTATGGTCATAGTCTGGATAAGGGTATTCTCGCACTTCAGGATGTTTTCTTAGAAAAATTAAGACTAAAATATCAAATTTATGAATTCGATGACAAATCGAGAAATGATAGAATGGCGATGCTACCAAATGTACTTAATCGTTATAATGTGGCCTTAGATGAAGATATCAAGATGCTTCTGGGTAATAAACAAGAGATTAGGCCAGATGTTCTCAGAGGCATTGCTAAAAAATTGAGTGCGTGGTAAATTGAGTAGTGAAAAAGAAGCAGATGAAAGTTCTAGTCAAGCTCTTGACTTAGTAAAGAAAACAAATAAGTCTGTAAAGCAAATTTCCGATGAAGTATCAAATGTAGTCTTAGGTAAGGAAGATACTATCGAAATGGTAATGGCAGGTATTTTAGCTAACGGAAATATTTTGTTCGAGGATTTTCCAGGTTTAGCAAAAACACTAATGTCTAATACATTAGCTGATGCTCTTGGATGTGAGTTCAAGAGGATTCAATTTACACCAGATTTGTTACCGGCTGATATTACAGGTTCTTACTTTTATGACCCTGAAAAGAATAAATTTAAATTTCGTAAAGGCCCAATTTTTTGCAATATACTTTTAGCCGATGAAATTAATCGTGCGCCACCAAAGACACAGGCTGCATTATTAGAGGCAATGCAAGAAAAACAAATCACAATAGAAGGGACAACACACAAATTAGCATCACCTTTCATTGTTCTAGCAACGCAAAACCCTATAGAATATGAAGGAACATATCCACTTCCTGAAGCTCAAATGGATCGTTTCTTAATCAAATTGAGCGTTGGATACCCAGATGAAGATGTTGAGACGGGTATACTTGAAGGTCGCTCTCAAAGAAAGAAGGATTCTTTTACAGTAAATTCACGCGCAACTCCGGAAAAAGTAGTTGAAATGCATGACTCAATAGAGGAGGTTTTTGTTAAGAAAGAAGTAATGAGATATATCGTTGATTTAGTTCAATCTACCAGAAGAGATCCGCGTGTTGCAGTAGGTTCAAGTCCCCGAGGTAGTCTCGGCTTGTTTAAATTGTCTCGAGCATTAGCGGTTCTTTCTGGAAGAGATTATGTTGTTCCCGATGATGTCAAAAGAGCTGCAATTCCAGTACTTGGGCACAGAATTATACTTAAACCGGAAGCTCGTATTCGTGGTGTAAATGTAGATGAAGTCATAGGAGAGCTACTTATGACTGTCCAAGTTCCCGCAGTGACTGTGGAATAGTTTATGTGGACACGTAAGGCAATTATTTATGTTGGCTTAGGTGTTATTTTAGTTCTATTTGCTCCATTTATTAACAATCTTCAGCTTTTTTTGTTAGGAACTACAATGTTAGCATTTGTCGCGGTTCACAGTTTAGTAAATACACGGCCGATCGATGTTAAAATCACTAGAAGTTTTAATGATGATCAAGTTTTTGAAAATAGCAGTGTCAGTATAGATTTTGTTGTTCAAAATAAAGGTCGCTCGGTAGGTTTTTTAGAAATTTACGATAATTTACCGTCTGAAGTTGAAGTTAGATCAGGGTTAAATCATAGTGTTATTCGTTTGAGACAAAATGAAACAGTAGTTAATCAATACTTACTAGATTGTAGGCTTAGAGGTCAATTCAGGTTGGGAAATCCGAGGTTAAGAATTTACAACCCTTCTTTTTTATTTTATTATGAATCTGAAATTGAATCTAAATCAAGCTTAGTTGTTTTACCACAGATTGAAGAGATTGAAGGTGTAGATTTCTCCACAGACTTTCCAAAAATGTATCAGGGAGCTATGCCAATTAGAAGGATTGGAACTAGTGGTGAATTTTATGGAATTCGCGAATACTTTCCAGGAGATGATTTCAAGAATATTAATTGGAGAGTATTTGGCAGAACTAGAAAGCTAATGGTTAATCAGTTTGAAAGAGAAGATATTTCAGATATTATGCTAGTTCTAGATGCACGTGAAATTACAGGTACGGGGACTATCTTAAGAAATCCTTTGAACTATTCTTGTAAAGCAGCAGCTTCACTTGTAAATTTCTTTTTAAGAACTAGAAATAGAGTAGGTTTGATTACTTACGGAGATTCTGTTAATGTTATATCTCCAGATACAGGAGAGAGACATCTTTACAAGATTTTAACAGCTCTGGCTGAGATAAAAGCCAGTGGATCCCTTGGTTTACATACAGTTTTGGGAGACCTTAGGAATTTTACTCCCCGTTCTCCAGTCATGGTAATATCTACCTTGGAAAATGATAAAACTAGCGCAACCGCTCTTCGTGAGATTACAGCCCGCGGGTTTAAGTTAACAGTTATAGCTCCAGATACACTCGACTACGATAGAGATTCTAGAATAATATCACCTACGGTATATTTTACAGCTTCAGCATCGCTTGATAATAAAATAACAGAAGCACGTTCTTTGGGGGCAAGAGCCATGCGTTGGAATCCAGACTCAGTTCTGTCTACGTCATTAGCGGAGGTAATTAGGTAATGCAAACAAGTAACACATTGGCTTTAATGCAGTCGGTAGCTACTTTAGCTCTAATGTTAAGTTTAAGCTTTGCCTATTTGATTAATCCATTAGAAGATTCTATATTTTTTAGTGTTCTAAGTAGTTTTAGTAAGAGTTTATACAACAGTAATGTAATTAATGAGTTGAATACTTCAGTCATTGCAGGAATTATAACAGGCCTCTTTTTAGGTACTACTAACATTTTACTATCTTCCAGTAAAAAAATTTATAATTATGTTCTAATTAGTCTTATTTTACTGTTTACATTTATCTTCATAGGGTATGTTTTTAGTGTTGAGGGAATACCTTACGAGCCACTGCAACAATTCTTTTTTTGGGTACTGGTTGGTTTACCAGTTTCAACTGGAATGGTCGGAATTTGGCAAAATAAAATAGGTAATCAAGTAATTTCAGCCTTTTTAATTTTGTCTATGCCGCTCGGACTTTCAGGGAACACAAATGAACAAATTTATCCTATATTGGGGTTTGTTTTTAGTTTTATGTTATTTTTAGAGCTCAGTTACGGTCATACAAGGTACAGTCGATTAGCAAGAATCATGTCTTACTCTAAAGAATACGAAGATGTATTAGTCTGGTTTTTAACTACTTTAATAGTTACTTTAGCTTTCACAATGATCTTAACTTCCTTAGCGTTCTTATTCCATGATCTGCTAAGAACTTTATTACCATATTCTTTTTCAAATTCAATTGAGTACAATACAATATACGGCCAGGCTCTATCAGTTTTAGTTTTCTTTATGCTGTGGGCAGTTGTTCAGATATTATTTTCAAGAGGTTATCTTGCAAGACAGGTCGAAGATTAATCTAAGCAGAAACTTAATAACAATACTTTAATCCCAAATATATGAAACGTCCTTCGGACCTTGAAAAAGACTACAAATTTTGGGAGATTACTAAAGACTTAATTGACCAATGTATTGACGTTACATTAAACTTGAGTCAGAGCGGGCATCCCGGTGGTTCACGTTCAAAAGTCCATGGTATGTTAATTACTTTGCTATCTGGAGCTATGAGATGGGATATTAGAGATCCTACAAAGCGTTTCGCTGATAGATTTGTTTTGGTTGCGGGACATGATAATCCAATGGTTTATGCTACTCTTGCCGTTTTAAATGAATCATTACGCATTAAATTTGAACAGACCCAGGATTCTAAATATTTAGTTAAGAATGGAGAAGAATTTCAATTAACATGGGAAGATTTACTAACGTTGAGGCAAAATAAAGGACTTCCTGGCCACGCTGAAATGGAAGGCAAGACATTATTCTTCAAGTTTAACACAGGCCCAAGTGGCCACGGTTCTCCAGCTGCAGCAGGCGCTGCTTTGGCACATAAGCTGGCAGGTACAGAAGATGTGAAAGTGTTTGCTTTTGAAGGTGAAGGAGGTTTGAGTACAGGTGTCACGCTTGAGACTTTGAATTCAGCTTGGGGTTTGGGGCTTGGCAACTTAGTTTACTACATTGATTGGAATGATTTTGGTATAGACAGCCGTCCTTTCAGTAGTATTGTCAATTCAACACCGCAAGAACTTTTTGAGACTAGCGGATGGCATGTTGAAGGTACAGATGATTGTCAAGACTGGTCTTCTTTTACAGAGGCATATTACGATTTAGTTGTCAATAAATCGGATGCAAAGATACCAAAAATGATTTATGCAAAATCACGTAAAGGTAGAGGCTATCATAAATTTGACGAAAAATCACACGGTGCACCTCATAAAAGAAACTCCGAACTTTTTTGGAAAACTAAGGAAGACTTTGCCTCAAAATATAATATGGAATTTCCAAATTTCGGCGAGAAATCTGCTCCTTCAAGAGAAGGTCAAGTCGAACAAGGCTCATCATATCTGAAAACAGTCTTTTCAGTTTTACGTAATAATCAAGAATTAGTTGATTATTTGGCTAATCGCCTAGTTGAATTGGGAGATTCTGTTCCTGAGGAGTTTGCCTCTTGTAAAATTAAGCAAGATAATCCATTAGATGACAAAGAACTTTTTAACTTTACAAATTATCCTTCAGAAATATTTGCTGAACCAGGAGATAAAGTGCCCAATAGAGTAGGTTTTTCAAAAATAGCTTCATGGTTAAATTCTTATTCTAGGATGAATTACGACAGGCCCCTTTTCGTAGCAATGTCTGCAGACTTAGCAGACTCAACCAATATTTCCGGTTTTTCAAAAGGTTGGGGAGATATGGATGATATGGGTATGTTTAGCAAAGAAGATAATTCGTCATCACCTCTTATGCCCCAAGGCATAACTGAATTTGCTAACTCAGGTATGATGGCTGGCTTGTCAACAGTAAATTTCAGTTCAGATACATTGAAATCATTCAATGGATTTATAGGTTCATTCAGTACTTATGGCTCATTTAGTTATCTCAAATATGGTCCCATAAGATTATTCAGTCAGGTAGCCCAAGATTCACAAATTAAAGTTGGTAAACTATTGTGGATTGCAGGTCATTCAGGGCCTGAAACGGCAGAAGATAGCCGAACTCATTTCGGCATTTTTGCACCGGGAGTAACTCAACTTTTCCCTAAAGGTCACATAATTAACCTTCACCCTTGGGAGCATAACGATGTCGCGCCTGCTTTAGCTGCAGCCTTTTCAACAAATGTTCCTATTGTGGCTCTACATTTGACTCGTCCAGCGATCGAAGTTCCCGACAGGAAGAAATTGGGAATATCTAGTCATTTAGAAGCTTCCAAAGGAGCTTACTTGATTCGGGATTATGATGATAGACCTCATCAAGGCGTTGTTATCGTTAGAGGAACAAGTTCTACTAACTCAGTAGTGTCTGTATTGGACGAGATCAGTTCTAAGTTTAACGTTAAGATAGTTTCAGCATTATCTTGGGAGCTTTTTGACATGCAATCTTCAGAATATAAATCATCTATTATCAGTAAACAAGAATGGGCAGACTCCATGATTATTAGCAACACGGGATTAAGCGTTATGAAAAATTGGATTTCTAATAGGGTAGTAGCAGAGTATTCTTTGACACCTGATTGGGACAATAGATGGAGGACTGGAGGTAGCCTAGAACAAATCATAGATGAAGCTCACTTGAGCCCCAGATGGGTTATGAAATCCCTTGAAAAATTTACTAACGATAGAAAAAAGAGGTTAGTTATGTTGAGGCAGGAAATTCCTGAAAATTAAGATGTCATATGATAACTTTCCTATAGCTGTTGTTGATAATGGTGGGCAGTGGACGCATCGTGAATATAGAGTTCTTAATTATTTGGGATGTAGGGCTGAAATTATCTCTAATGTAACTCCAATCGAAGAATTAGATAGGTTTAGAGCTTTAGTTTTGTCGGGTGGTGCACCAAGAATTGAGAGCGAATCAGAAGCATTAGGTTTAACTTCCGAGTACCTAGATATAGAAAAATGGCCGATATTAGGCATATGTGTAGGTCATCAGTATATGGCCACACATTTTCAAGGTGAGGCAGGTCCTGCGTCAGTTCCCGAGTTTGGTTCTTCTTTAGTATCACTAATTGAAGAGGGGTGGATTTTGAAAGGATTTCCAAAAGAATTTAATGTTTGGGAATCACATAATGATGAAGTTCATAAAATGCCTGAGGGCTTTAGGATAATGGCGTCTTCAGATGCTTGTCAAGTACAAGTAATGCAACATGAAACGCTTCCTTATGCTGGGGTTCAATATCATCCGGAAGTTGAAAATACTGAATTTGGTGCTGAAATATTTCAAAACTTTCTGGATAAAGCTCTAGAATGGAATAAGTAAGGAATGTTTTTATTATTGAAACACCGAGGTCATCTGTATTTAAACTGCCTGTCTATCAGCTGATATGGCCGACCCAATTACAAGACTTTTTAATTTAGGTTCAAAGCTTCAAAATTTGTCTGAAGATAAGGAAAAAGCAATTAGTGGTTATGGTTACTATGACTGGGCAAAATCCGCATTTGAATGTAGTGTCACATTGGCAATTATTCCGGTATGGTATACCGCATTATTTTTCAAAGCTAATGGATTAACAGTTTCAATCTTTTCTCAATCAATGACTGCTGATGCAGTATTGTCTCTTGTAGTTGCAATATCTACACTTTCGGTTGCAATAATAAGTCCTCCACTAGGAGTTATAGCCGATCGCAGACTTGTAAAGATGCGTTGGCTTAAAATTTTAACAATTGTTGGTGCAGGAGGAACATTTTTGATTGCCATTGCTCCTTTTTTAGGAAACGCAGCTTGGATTTGGATTATGGTAATGTACCTTTTTGCAAATATAGGTCTTAATGGTGCCGGTGTCTTTTACAATGCATTACTTCCTCATTTAGGTAAACCCGATGAATTAGATGACATTTCTAATCGAGCTTTTGCTTACGGTTATTTGGGGGCCGGCGTTCTTCTTGTTCTGCATCTTATTATTTTACTAGCAACAGATTTTGCAGAATGGGCAATTCAATTTTCCTTAGCAACCTCAGGAATTTGGTGGTATGGCTTTGCTTTAATCACATTTGCATGGGTTCCTGAGCCTCCCGTTGAAAATGAAATGGAAAAACTAAAATTTAGAGATGCCGCAAGGTTTGCAGTTGGGGAGGTAAAACAAACTCTCAAGGATTACAAAGATTTTCCACAGTTATTTCTCTACATGCTTGCTTACTTTTTGTTTATTGATGGTATAAACACAGTTACTGCATTGGGAGGTGTTTACGGAACTACAGTTTTAGGAATTGGATTCACAGGATTAATTATTGCTCTTCTAGTTATTCAATTTGTTGCAGCTCCATCAGCTATACTCTTTACAAGATTAGCTGAGAGTCGAGGAACAAAGAATGCTCTGATGATTTCAATCAGTGGCTGGGTTGTGTTATGTTTTTTTGCGCTTTGTTTTGCACCTTTGGAATTAGAAAGGCATGAAGATTATGATATTCTTTACGAGTGGGAAGAGGAGGATTTAGCTTATTCAGTATACGTTTCATGGTCAGCAAATGATTTAGCTCAAAAGTTGGACTATGAAGACGATGAATTTGACGAGCAGGCTTGGGCTAAGGAATGGTCCTATATTCTTCCTATAAAGGTTAATGAGGACGATAGCAATATTTTGGAATGGTCTTGGGGAGATTCAGAAGATGAGCCCAATAAAGTTAAATTAGCTGGTGTATCTGATGCTAACATTACTTCATTATTATCATCTATAAGTGATACTCGGTTTAGTGCAAGTGTATTAGGTGGAAATTTATCAGGTAATGCCAATGTGGGCGAGGATCATCCAACTAATTTAGGAGATGGCGTCTTAGATAGCATACCCATTTGGGCTAGGGATAATATTTGGAAACCACTAGGAATGGGAGTCTTTTTTCAATTCATAGTACTTGGATGCTTTATGGGAACCCTTTTGGGAGGCTCTCAAGGACTCGCACGTAGTTTATTTGGGCAAATTGTACCTGAAACTAGAAGTACTGAATTTTACAGTTTCCTCGGATTTTTTAACAAGGTAGCAGCTTTTTTGGGTCCAGCACTTTACTTTTTCATGGCAGTAATGTATGACAGTCGTGCTGGAATATTTAGTATAGCTTTTCTTCTTCTTTTAGGTGCTATATTACTATATCGAGTCGATATTGATGCTGGGATAGAAGACGCTAAAGCTGAAGATGAAAGAATAAGGAAATTATTAGCGGTAGCATCAGAAAAAGACTATGATTCTATGCACAATTAAGGTTAGATATGAGTAGTTCAAGAAAGATATTAGATGCACCTAAGAAGATTAGAGAAAAATTAAAAGATTTTAACGAAGAAAGGAAAAAACCTAGAGAGCCAATAACTACCAAGGCATCTATGTTCAGTATTTTTTCATGGGCTTTTTACGATCTAGGAAATACTATATTTTCAGTTCTAATAGTTTCCTTTTATTTTGGTCTTTGGGTTGTCAGTGACGAAGTTGGAGGAACAGACTCAGATTATGGTTATGCAAATGCAGCTTCAATGGGTTTAGTATTTCTTACGGCTCCGTTAATAGGAGCACTTTCAGATCAAGCAAGACGCAGAATGCCATTTCTTTTCGTCACCACCTTACTTTGTGTTGCTTTCACCGCATTACTAGGTTATGAAAAAGAAGGCTGGAGCAAAAGTACAGTCTTAACAGTCTCTCTGATTTTTTTTGTCATTGCGAATTATTTTTATCAAGCAGGTCTGATTTTTTACGATTCTACATTAGCTACAATATCTACACCGGGGAATAAGGGTCGAATTGGTGGAATAGGGATAGGAGTAGGATATGTAGGTGCATTAGTAGGAATTTTATCAGCATTATATATTACAGATACTTTGGGCTTTCCGTATCCTGCCGTTTTTCAGTTAACTGCAGCTTTGTTCCTGATTTTTGCAATTCCGTGTTTTATATTTGTAAAGGAGACTCCAGGAGATAATTTTTGGCCTAGCTTGATGATATTAATGGCAATTCTTTTAGGAATAAACGCTTGGTTAAGTGAGGAATCTTTGGTTAGATATGCTACTTTATTCTTCGCAATTTGGTGTGTATTTTCCTCAATGAATACTAAGACGACTCCTCTTTTTAGAGATGGTTCAATAATTGATGCAACCTCAGGAACCTTTTCTCAACTTAAAGGGACGCTCTCGATGCTCGGTAATTTTCCAGGATTATCTAGGTTTTTGGTTGGCAGAGTTTTCTACACAGATGCAGCAAACACATCGATAACTTTTGCAGCAATTTATGTGAGAGAAGAATTTGGGATGGAGGATTCAGAAATTGCGGTTTACACATTAATCGGTGTTTTCTCCTCAATAGTAAGTGGCTTTCTTTGGGGTTACTTAGTTGACATAATAGGTCCTAAATCAACTCTTAATGCAGTATTGTGGTTTTGGTTTGCATCATTTACTCTCCTAATATCTACAGTTTGGTTAGGTTTACCTACATGGATGATATGGTTGGCACCATTTTTAGCTGGAG
>Ga0208624_1000598_pt1 | contig 18283 bp, 19 predicted proteins | sample Knorr_S23_td_DCM_FD_185607 | JGI IMG/M metagenome (GOLD analysis project Ga0208624, IMG submission 185607) | Marine microbial communities from Southern Atlantic Ocean transect - Knorr_S23_td_DCM_ad_71m_LV_A (SPAdes) (version 2) | ecosystem: Environmental > Aquatic > Marine > Oceanic | place...
TTTTTTTCGTTTGCTATTATATTAGAATTGTTCTAAACCTACTAATTATTAGAATAATATCATCAATAAAACTATTTATATAACATTTTATCAAATTTGATTAGGTAATGGCCAGCATCACACCGATAAAAAAAAGAAGAATAAGGATTGGTACCAGAGCTACAAATCTTGCAGCACGCCAAGCTGAAATACTAGCTGGAGCAATTATAAATGGAAACTTGGCAAAAAAAGAAGATATCGAAATCATAAAAATTAAATCATCGGGTGATATAATTACTTCATCCATTGGTCCTTATGATGGGAAAAGTCTTTTTACAAAAGAGATTGATCAAGCGCTGGTTGATAACAAAATCGATATTGCGGCGCATTCAGTAAAGGATCTTGAGAGTTATCTATTAGATGGTATCGATTTGCTTGGTGTATTAAAGAGAATGGATCCACGGGATGCTTTGATTACAAATGAAAAGATTAAGAGTATAGATGAGCTGCCGCAAGATTGCCTTATAGGTACGGCGTCACCAAGGAGATCCGCTATCCTCCGATCAATGAGAAATGACGTTAACATAATTGAATTTAGAGGTAATTTTGAGACACGGATCAGAAAGTTACAAGACAAGGAAGTGGACGCAACACTTTTAGCAATGGCAGGTATACAAAGATTGAATTTTTCAGATTGTAATATACTTCCCTTTGAAACCGATGCAATGATACCTGCAGCCGGACAAGGTGCGATTGGGATGGTTGCGAGAACTAATGACGAAGAGGTCGTCAATATGATACAAGAGTTAAATCATATCGAGTCGTATGTATGTATTTGCGCCGAGAGAAAGGTCTTAGAGAGTTTTGGTGGATCCTGCTTTCAGCCAATAGCAGCTTTCGCTAATTTTGATGATGATGGAAAAATCACAATTAACTCAATGATATCAAATGATGATGGTACCCTCCATTATAATGTCAAAGAATTTGCTCAAAGAGATACTGTAATGGATATAGCTGGAGATATTGGAAGAAGACTGTTAGAATATTATGATAAGTCACTTAAGAGGACAGTCAATAGTTAATAACATAATATGAAGCTCATTATTACCAGACCATTAGCAGACTCAAAACGGATGCAAGATTACTTTGAGTTACGCGGGGTTGAGTGCTTAATAAATCCACTTCTTGAGATCTTATATAAGAAAAGAAATATAAATTTCTCAAACTATGACCGGGTTTTGTTTACCAGTAGGCATGCGGTAAGATCGCTGGTCAAAAAAAACCCAACATTCTCAAAAAAAAAAGTTCATGCCTGCGGTAGATCAACCTACGCTGAAGTCAAAGAGTTTGCTCCCGATAATGAATATATTTTTCATGAAAGCGTGAATGATTTGTTAGATGCACTTAGGTCATATACTCCAATTAATGATACTAAGATATTGTACCTGAGAGGTCGTGATGTCACAGTTGATTTTAAATCAATTTTTCGAGGTACAAACATCGAAATTGACGATTCTGTTGCGTATACTGCAAGGGAAAAGATTTTTTTTAATAAGGAAGCGCTAAAAGAGTTTAATATAGGTAAACAAATATCTGTTATAATTTTTTCACTTAGAACTGCAGTAATTTTTTTGGAGGCCTTAAAGAAATATAATTTAGGTAATAAAACGTCAATAATTATGGCATATTGTATATCAAAGAATATTGCATCCATGCTCCAAGCTGAAGGGATTCAATCAAAAATTCTGACTGAGCCAACAGAAGATGCGATTTTAGATTTATTGTAAGATAATTTTTTGTATTTCATGAATGCTAATACTCGAAAAAAACAGATAAAGCCAAAAGTTACCATAGATCAACAAGAGGGTAGTGGGTCCAAATCCAAGGCAGCCTCGAAGAGATTTGCCCTCTTAAAGATTAAATTAAATAGGAAGTTCTTTATTGGCTTGGGATTTCTTCTAATTTTTGCATTACTGTCTTACCTCTTTTTCAAATCAAACCCAGATTTGGCTAACTTCACGATTTTGAAAAATGAGGTTATTTCTGAACAAAATAAAAAAATTGATAAAATTGAGACTCAAATAAGTAACAATAATCAATTACTTTTGGATCTTGAGAGAAAAGATCAGGCATTACTCAGGTTAGAGTCTCAGATGATAGAGTTAAGCGAAATGCTTAAGGTGATTTCAGAAAAAAATGACATTATTTCAAATACAAATAATCAACTTATGCAATATATCAATTCTGAAAATCAGAAAAAATTAAAATCACAAGACAACGCATTACTTACTGAAGAGATCTATGTGGATAACATTCAATTATTGGGGAAATCAATAAACTCTGAGGTGATTTCGGATGAAACTCAAGAAAAATTTTTTGAATCAAAGGAAAATGAACCGAGGAATAATTTAGAGAGTGATAAGAATAAAAAGAATATTGCAGCAATAGTTATAGATAGAATTGAAAAGAATGTTGCTGGTAAAAAAGATTTTCGAAACGAAGTCGACCTGCTGATAAGTATTGATAATGATGTTGAAGCCTTCAGCAATCTGATGGAACTATCAGATAAAACTATTCCTACACCCAATGAGTTAGTGTTTGAGTTAGAATTATTGCTCGAAGAAGATATTATTCTCTACAGAGGAGATAGCGGTATAAGGTCAAAAATTTTTGGTATTTTAGAAAATCAAATTTCTATCAAGAAAAAAAATAAGACTTTAGAATATGCTGTAATTGAGGAAATTAAGGCAAGTATTTATAATGACAATCTTGACGAGGTCGTAGATATAATAAAAAGCCTAAATTTCGATAGTGATGCCGAGGCATTACTTACTAATATTAATAATCGAACCTTGTATTTAAATGAAATAAAACATTTAAAAGAAATATATGATCTAAGTTAATTCATGCATGGCACCGTGTTAAAATGATTAAAATATTTACGATATTATTTGCAATAATCGCAATGATATATTCTTTTAATTGGCTCGCCTCTTTTTCTGGGGAAGTCCTCTTTATACTTGGTGATTATGAAGTAAAAATTTCTCCGCTATTTTTCATCATTTCATCGGTAGCGATAATTGTATTGTCAATATTATTGTGGTTATCTTTTTCCTATATTTATCAGTTACCGAGAAAAATACAGTTGATTAAAGAAGCACGATCCAATGAAAAGGTGCAGAACGCAATAATGAAGGGACTTGTTCATGCTTCAGCGGGTAATATAAATGCCGCTGAGATTGAAATAAAAAAAATCGATAGGATAAAGAAAAATACATCAGATATTATGGTCTTGTTACTTAAAGCACAAAACGCAAGCTTAAAGAAGGATAATGTTGCACTCAATAAAATTTTCCAGCAAATGGGAAAGATTGAAACCACAAAGATGCTCAGTTACAGGGGACTGTATACTCTCTCAAAGAATTCAAAAAATCCGCAAAAATCAATTGAGCTATTAAAAGATGCCGAGACATATAATAGTGCCGAGCCATGGGTTATCGACGAGCTATTGAAATGCTACCTAGTTACTCAAAATTGGAAAAGTGCTAGCGAGGTTCTTGACAAGATGCTAGCTCATAAATTGATTTCCCGAAAAAAATATAATTTACATAAATCGATTATTTTAACGTCGCACGCACTTTTACTTGAAGAGCAGAACCCATCAGAGGCAATAAGTTTGGCGTTAGATGCAATTAAACTAAATAAAAGTCAGATTATTGCGGTGATTACTGCCGCACGTATTTTATCTGAGCAAGGAGAGAGAGCCAGAGCAGAGAAGATTATTACTGATACATGGAAGTCAATACAACACGAGGACCTTGCTTATCTTTTAAGTTATGTGAATCCAGGCGCTTCACCGAAACAAAGAGTTGATAAAATTGAAGGATTAATTAAGAAAACAAAAATTTCGGGTATAGAGGGGGATGTTGCTTTATGTAGAGCTTATATTGACGTGAAAAATTTCGATAAGGCAAAACAAGTTATTGAGAAATATATTAATGAAAATACAAGCAGGAGAATTTATGAACTCTTAGCTGAAATTGACTCACATTTATTTAAGGGAAATGCAAAATCTCGGGATTGGATGAGAAAAGCGATGAATGCTCGATATGACACAAACTGGAGTGCAGATGATTACTCATCAGATGTTTGGCTACCGTGCATACCTGATACAGGAGAAATTAAGTCTTTCGAATGGGGTGATCATAGAATAAAAACACTAGATATAGATAACAATTACATAAGCAATTTTATGAGAAGTAAGATGCTTCAGGGCAATAGACTATCCCAAGAGTTGCAAGAAAATAATGTGGAAGACGACATTATAGAGGTCACAGAAATAGTTGAAGAAAAAGATAGCAAAATTAAATCCGGAAAAGTAGATAAAAAGAATAAAGAGATAAAAGAAACTGCAATTTCCGAAGAAATAGCTGTCCCGGATGACCCAGGTGTTGTCCAAGAAGAAGATATTCACGAGCCATAAATCTTTACAAGTCTTAAAAAAGTATAATAGTATTTAATTGAATGGAATACTTGATAAATGCTGCACGTTGATTTTATGAAAGGGAATATAAAATGAAGTATAATTTGCTGGGGAATTCAGGGCTTAAAGTATCTAATTTATCAATTGGGACGATGAATTATGGGAAAGGCGACCCATCTCAACCCCTTTTTTCGCTTGGGATAAAAGAGGCAAAAAGGAATATTGATTTTTGTATCGATGAAGGAATAAATTTTATTGATACATCTGACGGTTATGCAAAAGGGGCATCAGAAGAAATCCTTGGTGAGGCAATAAAAGGGAAGAGGGATAACCTTATTATTGCCTCTAAAGTTTGGAATCCAATGGGAGATGGCCCAAATGATCTCGGTCTTTCTAGGCACCACATAATATCGGCTTGTGAAGCAAGTTTGAAAAGGTTACAGACAGATAGACTAGATGTATACCTAGCACATAAGTGGGATGGAATGACCCCCATAGATGAGATCGCAGAAGCTTTTGACAGCTTAGTTCGAACAGGTAAGGTTAGATATATTGGCTGCTCTAATTTTTCAGGATGGCATCTAATGAAAGCACTGGCCGCAGCCGATAAGGGTCACCGACAAAGATTCATATGCCAACAAATACATTACTCTTTACAAGCAAGAGAGGCTGAAAATGAGTTAATTCCCATCGGCATATCCGAGAAAATTGGTACAATTGTCTGGAGTCCACTTGCTGGAGGTTTGTTAACTGGCAAGTTTAGAAGAGGTGAGTCCGGTCCATCTGGCTCAAGACATTTTGAGAGAAAATGGAAAAACCCTCCGATTTATGACGAAGAAAAACTATATGATATAATTGATGTTATCATTGAAATATCTCAGCAAAGATCGATACCACCATCACAAGTGTCACTTGCTTGGTTATTGAGTCGACCAACTGTTGCTTCATTGACTGTTGGTGGAAGAAACGAAGAGCAGTTCAAGGAGAATATACCCGCATCTGATCTTATTCTGTCAGATGAGGAATTGGGTAAGCTTAACGAGGTAAGTCGACCAAATTTACTCTACCCTTATTGGCATCAGCAATTTATGGGTAAGGAGAGATTTTCTGAAGCTGATTTAGGTTTACACAAGTGGCATTCGGGATATTGAACTATAAAATTAGAGATAGTAATTTCTAATATATGCTGATTAAACCTTACAAGTCATATCCTGCCCACAGCACATCGGAGACTTTATTTTTCCATGGCCTTCAGGGCATTCTGCTATATGAACATTACTTCCATCTGGCTTCACAATTGTACTATGTGTCAGCTCTTGGTCACATTGACCGCATGTCATAGAACCGATACTCATTCCACATTCTTCACATGTATATTTAGTCATGATAAATCCCCATTAAAACTTCATTTCAAAAAAATCGATGCAAAAAATACTACCTATTCTTCTATTGGCCCGCCCCCATCTTTCCAGGAAGAAAAACCACCAACATTTGATACAGACTCATATCCCATTTCAATAAGGGTCCGACCGGTCAAAGCTGCCATACCCCCTGCACCACAAACAAGTACAATATCAGCATCTTTTTGAAGATTTTCGTTGTGGTGAGGCGTGCTTGGATCTGCAGCAAACTCAATGAAGCCTCGAGGGATCCTAAGCGCGCCTTTTATTGTTCCGGATTTATTTATTTCCAAGCCATCTCGAACATCAATAAAGACTGATTTACCCTCTTTGTGCTTTTCGATACCGTCTGCGACATCTATTTTTGGGACCATCTTGTTGGCCGCTTCAAGTTCTGAACTTGCTGTCTTCATTACTCATTCCTTTCAATCTACCAAATGTATTATTTTAATAATAAATCAAAAAAATTGTTAAGCCAAGTTTTTACATGATTATCATGCATATACCGACCCTCAAAATGCTTTTCTCTTTGCTGCGCTCCATTAAGTGTGAGTCTGTGCTCAGCTTTGACCAGCCATCGATTGACCATAGCCAGTGTGAGTTCACTGTGAAACTGTATGCCATAGGCACGTTTGGAATATTGAAAAGCTTGCGGTTCTTCACCTTGACCGATAGCTAATATTTTTGCATCGTCTGGTGGCTGCATCCATTCACGATGCCATTGATGAACAAAGGGTGGCCAATCAATAATTTTTTCCCCATAAGCAGTTGGTCTTATTGGGTAGTAACCTATTTCAACATGATCTTTTATCTTTATAGACCCCCCAATACTGCAAGCCAATAATTGCGCTCCAAGACAAATACCAAGAAATGGGATATCTTCTTTTAGTGGGAGCTGGATCCAATCTTTCTCGTAACGAATAAAGTCATCTTTATCATTGGCACTCATCGGACCGCCAAACATTATGGCTGCTGCATAATCACCCTCGAGAGTATCAGGCAATTTATCTCCAAGAGCTGGTCTCTTAATAATTAAATTATACCCTCTTGATTTTAGCAATGTCCCAATTCTACCTGGGGTAGACGTTGCTTGGTGAAGTATAATAAGTACCTGATTACTCATATCTTGCTTAAGTAATCTTTTTTGATTTGAACTCTTTCACGCGTACTTATTCCAATTAATTCGGCGACTCGCCAAACAAGGTTATTTTCATAAGGATCAAAGTTTTCATCTGTTGTGATAATTTGCCACATCATTTCAATAATTTTTTTTCTTTCATTCAGGGTAAGCTCTTTCTTAATCACATTTGTATATGCGTATAGATCAGTTGCATTTTCCTCCTCTTTGATTGCTATCTCCATTAGCGATTGAGCATCATCGGCATTGAGCTCAAAATATGATTGCAATAATTCTAATATTTTTTTCTCTTCCAGAATATGAAATTCATCATCAATTTTTGCAGTTCTAACTAATATTTTTGATATTGCAGTTTGGAGATTACTTGCCTGAAATGATTGTGTTTCCGGTTTGGGGGTATTATTTTTAAAAAGACTCTTGAAAAAATTCATATCTATTCCATTTCGTTTAAACATATTTATAAAGTATAAATATATTATATTTAATATACATAAACAAAAAAATAAGCATAAGAGTATGAATTCCATAGATGAAAATAATTTAAAGTTAGGTATTATTGGTTTTCCATTATCCCACACGTTGTCCCCACAAATACATGAGTATTGGCTTAAACTACACAGGATATCTGGAACTTATGAAATACTTGAAGTGGATGATGCAGGTCTTGATCGTTTATTTTGTGATAAGGTACATCTGTACAGAGGCTTGAACGTGACAATACCGCATAAAGTCCGAGTATTTGATTATATGGACGAGGTCAGTGATAGCGCGAGGGTAATTGGGGCCATAAACTGTATCACTGTGGAGAATAAAAAGCTTGTTGGGTATAACACGGACGCTGATGGATTTATGAATGGTCTTGCATCATTCAATAGAGATTTTGATTTCAGTAATATGAATGTTTTGGTAATTGGTGCCGGCGGGGCATCAAGAGCTGTAATTTATTCTTTTTTGATGAAATCAACTGGTCAGGTTACAGTAACGAATAGATCATCGGATCGCCTCGCATCACTAGAAAAGGTTTTTAATGATAAGATCCGCTATATGGACTGGCAGAAATTAAATGATAGTGTCTCACAGTTTAATCTGATTATAAACTGCACAAGTCAAGGAATGAAGGGCAAAAATGATTTTACACTAGACTTTTCCTCAATGCAGCAAGGCTTATCGGTTATTGATCTGGTCTATAATCCATTAGAAACAAAACTATTAATTGATGCGAAGAGTTGCGGATGTCAAATTTTAAATGGCGTACCAATGTTATTGAATCAAGCGGCGCTTTCTTGGAAACTTTGGTTGAATATAAGACCTGATATTTCGGATGATATAATCCAATTTGTCGAAGATAAGATATAAAATTGGTCTAATTATATCAAATTTTTATACTTATTACCGAGCGAATTCTCAATTCTTAGAGCTATTGAGAGTAACTTCATTTCATGAAATGCTGGCGCTATCAATTGTACCCCGATTGGTATTCCACTCCCATCAAGTGCAACAGGGATTGTTATGGCACATAAGCCAAGAAGATTTACAGGTGAAGTATTTCGGAGCATTAAGCCATTAGCCTCTGAGTATTTCTTTGAGTCTTCTAAATATGACGTTATTGGCGCTGTTATTGGGACAGTTGGTGTTATAATTATATCAAATTCTTCAAACTTTTTATTGATTGAGTAACTCATTGTTTCAAGATCATTTTTTCGTTCTAAATACTCCATCGCTGTAAATGAGTCCATATCTTTGATACGAAAGGCCACATTAGGATCTAAAGTCTCTTTTAGATCCCTCATCTCACCATTTATGAATGCTGCAAACTCAGCTGCTGCTAGGCCGCCTTTTGTAAATAAGTTGTATGAATTGTCAATTTCATTTAGTTCATTTACTTTCTTATACTTACCATTTCCCTCAATCTTTTTGATTGCAGCATTTATCTCACTGCTTATTTGGTCATCACATTTATCGAAGAACCAATCGTATGTTGTAAAAGTGAAATCAATACTAGGGTCAACGTTAAGCCCTTTGTCTTTTTTGTTATATAAGCTTGTTTTATCGAGTTCTTTAAAGGCATAGATGCAGTCATCGACTGTATGGGTAAGTATGCCTGGTGTATCAAAGCTGCTACTCAGCGGAACAATTCCTTCCGTCGACCATCTATTTTTTGTTGTTTTCAGTCCCACATTTCCAGTCACAGAAGCTGGTATTCTTACAGAGCCAGCAGTATCAGTGCCTAATGCAAGGGCTGCAGTTCCTGTACACAAACTGACACCAGCGCCTGAGCTAGAACCACCTGGGACTCGATGCTCTGTCTCATCCCAAGGATTTATTGGCGTTCCCCAATGTGGGTTCATCCCAACGCCACCAAAGGCGAATTCAACGGTATGTGTTTTTCCTGTAATTAGAGAGTGATGGGATGTCAGGGTATTGATAATTGGCCCTTGTACTTCCCACTTACTTGGGAGCTCTTTCGGAGTTCCAGCTCTTGTCTTGTAACCATTGACACCGTAAAGATCTTTTATTGATACAGGAACCCCAAGAAATGCAAAATGATTGCTGTCACTCCTACTAATTGTAGAGGCTAATTTCTCAATCTCTTCATTATTAAATTCTACAAATGCACTCTTGCTGGCTTCACTATGATTATAATTTTCTACCACTTCTTCAGCAACTTCAAATATTGAAGTTTTTCCAGATAATAAATCAGTATGAAATTCTTCAATTGATTTATTATGCAAAATATTTTTTTTCATTTCCCTTTATTTCTCTTTTAGATAATATGTATCAAACTTATAACATAATTGAATTTTTAAAGGTAATCAAAATGTCTCACAGTATTATTGATACACCTAAACTAGGTGATAGTCCAAATAGGTATGGTCCAACTTCAGCAAGGAATGTATCTACCCGTAAAATAGGTATGGACTCAATTGTAATCGATACTCACGCCCATGTTCTAATACCGGAAGCTCATGATTTTATTAGCCCCTTATACAATTTGGGGGACATTCCATTTGTACATGACTCCAGTCCAGAGACACTTAAAATTCAACAGATTCAGGATACTGATAGGACGGTTGCATTATCCAGCATTCCGGACCGTCTTCAAGTTTTAGAAACGCAAGGTATTGATAAACAGGTTATCGCTTCTGTTCCTAACCAATGCTACTATATGGCAAGAGGAGAGGACGCGAATAAAGTATCGCGAATTGTTAATGATGGCATGATGAAGTGGGTTGATGCCCACCCGGACAAATTTGTAGGTCTTGGAACTGTTCCATTACAAGAGTTGGATATAGCTTTAGATACACTTGATTACATAAAGAAAGAGACAAATCTCAAAGGTTTACAGATCCTGACAAATGTAAATGGCATGGAAATATCTGATGACTCATTAGATAAATTCTGGGCAAAAGTTGAAGAATATGATCTTGCAGTAATGCTACACCCATTAGGTTTTTCTCATGGGAAGAGATTTGGAAATTACTACTTTACCAATGTAATTGGCAACCCATTAGATACGACAGTCGCCTTACATTATATAATTTTTAACGGACTTCTTGAAAGATACAAAAATCTAAAAATATTAGGAGTTCACGGGGGAGGATTTTTACCTGCATACTCCGGTCGAATTGACCATTCATGGGGAGCACGGAAGGACTCTTATGGTGATTTACCTAATCCTCCAACTAGTTATTTGAAGAAGTTGTATTTTGATACAACTGTGTTCACGCATGAGCAGCTCGAGTATCTCGTCAATAACTATGGGGATGACCACGTTGTGCTGGGAACAGACTATCCATATGACATGGCGGAGTATTTTCCAGTTCAACACATTGTAGATAGTAACTTGACTGATGCACAAAAGAAAAATGTTGTCGGACAGACCGCATTAAAGTTGTTTAATATAGAATAATATTAAATACTGGTCAGTTTCCTGTCTTTTTCATTGGATGCTTTTGCAGTTTCGCCCTTGGCGTACTTTCCTGTTAGCTGAGGCGTATGAGCACCTTCAAGCCCTCGATCTTCAATATGGGTTTTTCTGGTAACTCGTTCCCAAGTTCTTTTTAGGGGATCTCTAACATTAAAATTGAGAGTTCCAATGTGCTCTATTTCTAATTCAATTTTATCACCATCCATGAATGGATTAAGTCCTCGATGGTTTGTACCTGTAGCTATAATATCTCCAGGCTCTAATGTATGTATTGAGCTTAACCATGAAATACATCTTGGAATTTTATGTGCCATATCGTCTGTATTAAAGTTTTGCATTACCACACCGTTATTTCTCAGAACTATTTGTAGGTTTTGAGGATCATCTATTTCATCCTTGGTAACTAAACATGGTCCAATTGGTGTATATGTTGCCCGTGATTTCATTTGAAAGAAAAAATTCGATGCAATAAGGCCTCTTGCAGATCCATCAATTATAGCTGTGTAGCCGAAAACATAATCCATTGCGTTCTCTTCACTAACATTTTCTGCCCTCTTTCCTATAACAAGTGCGAGCTCCGCTTCTCCCTCAAATATTGATGCCGGTATATCTGTTAATTCCATTGTATCTCCGTTACCGATAACTGTATTTGTTGCTTTATGGAAAGCATTGATTGGAGCAGGCTCAGACCTTGTACCATCTTCCATGTAATTTACAGCCATACAATCAATATTATTTGGACGCGGGCAGGGACTCCTTAATTGTACCTCATTACTTGGAATGCCATCGTTTGCTGCTACAAATTGTTCTAAAGAAGCTTTATACTTGTCATAATTTTCTATTAAACCATTAATCAGGTCTCTGTTATCTCTCACCGGCATATCGGATAATTGTTCAGTAATATCAACAACGTTGTCTCTCTTTAAAATGCCTAACCTGAAGTCATTAAAGTATACAAATCTCATTTTATCTCCCTAATCTAGCTTTTATATTATCAAATCTTCACTCGTGACGTCCCCCAGATAGACGTATCCAGTTTCTTCGACGCTTCCTGATCCAATATACAAACCAACAGCATGAATTGGGTCAGTTTCACTCGTGTTGTAAAGCCAATGCTCGACACCTTTAGGTATATAATGAAAATGTCCAGCTTCAATATATGTTTTTTCACCACCAGCCCCTGCAATACCCTTGCCTGATACAATATAATAAATTTCCTCACAATTCGTATGCATATGTTTTTTATGAATTGCACCTGGCATAAATTTAGCATTAAAGACTGTCGTAGTTGAGCCATTTTTTTTACTTATCGGAAGGCGAAAATCTGTTATTGACCATCCATCACCTGCATCCATCTTTTCGGGCTCTATGTCGTCAATATGAACTAATATACCCTCATTGAAACCAGTCCTTTCTTTTTTCAAATCCTCTTCTGTGACAGGACCGCAATATTCATAACCAGTATCTTCAACATCTTTTGCGCCAATGTAAAATCCAATAACTTCAGCATCTGAGTCAGTTGTTTCGTTGTGGAAGAAGTGCTCTGAGTTTTTTGGCATAACTCTGAAATGTCCGGCTCTAACATTTGTTCTCTCATTACCTTGCCCTACAACACCATGCCCTTTCAGATACATCGCTATTTCAGGGCATCGAGAGTGTAGATGCTTACTGTGGGTAGAACCTGGTTTGAATATTGAGTGAAAAACAGTCGTGGACGATCCTGACTCACCTGTTATTGGTAATCTGAATTCAGATATGTTCCACCCGTTTTTTTCTTCCATTTTTGATATGGGAACATCATTTATATGAACTGGGGGGTATTTCATGCATTACTCCTTTAAAAAAGATACTTAACGATAATTGATATTAGCCATCCATAGACAAGAGCTCCCAGGATCGCGCCGTATATTAAGAATTGTACTGGTCCTGGAATTTCTCCTTTTCCTTTGTAGAGAAATAATGATAAATGAATAATCCCCAATATTGCGCCCAGAATATACCATTTGTAAGTAAATATAAAATCCATTAAATAACAACAAATTCGTTTGCGATTATAACCCATATAGATAATAACACGCCACCAATAATTGTAAACAGACCGTTCCAGTTCAAGCCTGCATAATGAGGGGTAACACGGCCTAATTTAGCGATTAATAAAGTTGATGCTGTAAACGGCGAGCTTATCCCTGTTATTGCCCAACCCGCACACAGAGCTACAATGATACTATTTGGAGGGATCCCCATTATTTCTGCAGATGGAATTAATGGACCAATCATATAAACAGCAAGTATGGGATTCATTCCAATTTGTCCACATACGGGCATAATCCATACAATAGCAATGAGTATTATGGGAGCTGGGATGCCATTTAAAAAGCTTATGCTCTCTCCCGCAAAGTGATTAATCAAGCTTGATCCCATTATCCCAATAAATGCAGCCATGATCAGTACAATAAGCTCTTGCTTATAATTATAGATATCTTCATTGATGAACTCATCAACTCTGTGTGCAGTGTTATAGATTATTTTCTTTGTGTTACCTGTATTTTGATATGCAATCCAAATTATACTGTAAATGGGCACCACAAACATAACAACTGGTACCGCGTTAAGATTCGTATAGTTCATGAGAGTAAAGATAATACCCAATAGAGTGATAAAAATAAAAGCTAATGGTATCAAAGTATGCCACGTTCCTGAAGTTTTCAGGTCTGGGATTTGCATTCTTGATTTAACCTTCCGAGTCGCTACGTAGTCAAGAAACCAGCCAACAGTTATCAGAATTATAGCGCTAATAATGCAAGATAGAGCAGCTCCAGTCCATGTCGTATTTGGAATAACGGACGTTGTTATGGCTATTGAGAATGTTAGGGGGGACCAACATGTCATGGCCACGAAACCACGTTGAACCGCCAGAAGCATTGCTTTTCTATTTAACGCGCGAGAGTCGGGGTCTTTTATCTCACTGCTGCCTTTCTCAGCCAAGCTACCAAGCAAAGAAATCGAGCCAAAACTCAGTATAACACCAAACATATGCCCACCGAACGTTAATGTAAGGTATCTTATTGAAGTTTTTTGTTCAGCCAGGTACCGCCCACACTTTTCCATTGCGGGTGACGATGAGGCGGCTTTCCTCAAACAGCAAAGCGATAAAAAAAAGGTTGCTACAAAAGTTGATTTTGTAAGAGCCTCTATAGATACCTTGGTCCAGTCAGGTAATACAAGAATAGAAACTAAAGTCAAAATAGAGCCAAGGACTATAAATAATTTTCTCGATAGGGACAGATCATTCAGAGACATTGAGAGGTATAACAAAATTAAAAGAGCCGATATTACATAAGAAATATAAGACCCTGACCACTCAGCCATTATGACAGATACCATCACGAGTGGCATAATGAGTGTGGTTATTGTTCTGAACTTTGGCTCAGTGTTCTGGTAGCTATTAAATATATTCATCTACTTTTCATGAAGATTTAACGAATACAAAATTTAATACGATAATTGTTATTAAAGCAAGAGTTGTTGTCGTTAGCTGGGCGACGCTAAAAACAAATGATGATGTCATATGAATATTAGCAAGGGTGATGGTTATCAAGGCACCCCAACCAAAGTGAAGAAACCCACCCAAAGCAGATGCTGAGCCTGCAACTTCTGGTTTCACCGAATTGAGTGCCGCTGCATAGCAATTTCCAAGCAATAGTCCTGTACCGAAATTCGAGATTGCAAATGCAATCAGAACGGGAAGAGGTGTTTCCACCTCACTTATTCCGAAAAATAACTGCAGAACTCCGCCTGAGCAGCTAAAGAGTCCTCCAATAATTACAATTTGGTCAACAGTAATGTAATCCAACATCTTTCTTGAAATGAAAGTAGCAAGAACAAAAAGAGATGGCATAATCATGACATAAAAACCAAAAACTTCAGGAGAAACACCCATAATAACAATAAAAATAATTGGAGACGCTACGACGTATGCCTGCATGGCCCCACTTGCAAATGCTACAATCATACTGTAGGACGTAAATTTTACATTCTTTAGTAAATCTCTGTAGTTAGTTAGAAGAGTTGTTACTTTTGGTGGATCCCGCATCTCTTTTGGTAGCGTTTCTTTCAAATTGAAGAAAATAAGAACTAAAACAATCAAACCCGTAAGTGAGGTGAAAAGGAATGTAGCTCTCCAATCAAACCAACCTGTTAAAAAACCACCAATAAAGGGGGCTAGTATAGGTCCAATTGCCATGGCAATTGCAACATAGGACATTGCTTTTGCAGCAGCTAAGCCTTCTGAGGTATCTCTAATTATTGCTCTGCTAATTACTAGAGTGGAACATGCCCCTGTGGCCTGTGCAACCCGACAAAGCAAGAGAGTGTGAATATCATCTGCATTGGCGCATAAGTAACTTGCAATCGTAAAAAGTAATATTCCCAACAAAACAATTGGTTTTCTCCCAAATTTATCAGATAGTGGTCCAATTATTAGTTGGGTCGAAGCAAATGCCGCGAGATAGACAGGCACCATTGTTTGAACAATTGATCTTGGAATATTTAATTCAGCGGCAATTGATGGAAGGCCGGGCAAGAAAATTGTAGAGGCAATTTGCCCAGCAAACAACATAGTGAATAACACAGACATTGGGGCATCTTGCTTGATTTTGTTGGCGCTCATCATACTCCAATTTCCCTATTTTTTGTATATAACCATGCTTGAGTCAAGATTACTGCCAATACCCCGATAAGCCCGACAAAAATAAATGTCTCAGTAATTCCAAATACATCGGAAAATATTCCATTCAATATTGAGCCAAGACCGCTGCCACCAATAGCGGTTGCAAGCCAGAGACTTGCGACTCTGGCCCTGTAGGTATCGGTTAGTTGCATTTGCACGGTTGATTGCATATCGATAGCAACATTTGTAACGCATGCTCCGCTTATAAAGGCAGCAAGAATTGCTAAATACCAATTATCAACATAGCCAAGTATCGTAACAAATAATAAACCCAAAATAAGGGAAATCCTCGCAATCATTGGAATCCCATTATCATTGTAGGTTTTTTTTCTTGATGCAATTAAAAATGAAGAAATTAAAGCCCCAGCTCCAGCTGCAGCCATAATTTGACCAAGACCCTCAACACCCATATTGAATTTGCCATCAGCTAATGCGGGAAGTAATTCATGGCAACCGCGAATAATGACTGATGAAATAAATGTTAAAACTATACACTCAAAAATAACAGCATTTCTGTGCGCAAATCTTGCTCCATCTACCAATTCTGAAATAAAGTTTGACTCTTTCTTTATACTTTCACCTTGCTTCGGTGTTAACACAATCATTGGTAGGGTTATCAATGCTGGCAGGAAAAAGAATGAAGAAAACAAGATGGTATATTTCGTTCCAATTAAACCAATGAGGATACCTCCAACGCTCGGTCCAATAATTCTTGCAATTTGAAAGTTCATTGCATTGAAGGCAACTGCATTTGCAATTGTTGGTTTATCAACAATGCGAGGTACGATTGTCTGCCTCGCAGAGCCTTGTGCACTATTTGCTGTACCAATTATTACAGCTACCGTGCACAATGAAAATATGGATAGGCTATCTGTAATGTGCATTAGAAAAATAGTGAATGCCGCCAATGCTTGTATTATCTGGGCTATGATAGCAGTTCTCAGAGGTTCGATCCGGTCTAATAGTACCCCAAAAAAAGGTATTGTTGTGATGTATGGTACGAACAAGAAAAAAGACAGCAAACCAACATAAGCACTTGAACCTGTAAGATCCCAGGCAATCCAGCTCATTACGAGTCGGGTGATCCACACTGCTTGCATAGATGGCGCCATACCAAGAAAATAGTATCTGAAATACTTGCTGTGTAATGCAGGGTAACGAATTTTATCCTCAATGGGTAAGTGATGTGACTATTCGAATATAATTTACCATATTATTCTATACAATAATAAATAAATTGTTTATGTAATTTATATGATAGAACTAGATTACAATCAAAAAATCCAGTCATTAAAAGATGCCTCCTCACAGGTTTTTATAAAAACGAATGAGAACACTGAAATTTCATTCCGTCAATGGGGCGAGGTTGGTCCGATATTAGTTATGCTGCACGGTGGGTATGGGTCATGGATGCACTGGTTAAACAATATATACGAACTATCAAAAAAATTTCGAATAGTAGTTCCCGATATGCCGGGCTTTGGTGAGTCTGAATTATTACCATATCTTCCAACGCTAGATCAATACGCACAAATATTGGTGGATGCACTCGACGAATTATTACCCGATGAACAATACAATATAGTAGGCTTCTCATTTGGCTCGGCCATTGGATCTCATATGATGAAATTTGTCCGTGAGAAAGTCTTACGATTAACGCTCGTTGGATATAATAGAACAGGTAATATGCCATTCAAGCGACCAAAGATGAAAAGTTGGAGAGACGTAAATTCGAAGGAAGAATTATTTGAGGCACAACGTTTTAATTTATCAGTCATGATGTTACACAAAGATGAAAAGATTGATGATTTGGCGATCACAGTTCAGACTCTTAATACACGCGGAGGTAAGGTACGCAGCCTTGATATTGTTGCAACTCACGATCTGCCAGCTAGATTATTGGGGGTTGACAAGCCCATTGATATTATTTGGGGTGAGTTTGATGTGACTCTAATCAATGGAATTGGTAATGCTAAAGATAGGATGAAAGAGCTCATTCCCGAGGTAAATTGTCATGTTATTGATAATACAGGTCACTGGGTTCAATTTGAAGAACCTGAAGAATTTAATAAAATTATCTATGATATTTATAAGTAGCTAACATCTCAAAAAGTAAATTTAAAATTATTATTATTGAATCTAAATTAAATTTGGTTAAAATGCATTGGATGAAATCTTTTTCTTATAATAAGCAGAAAGTTTAACTATCAAATAAATGTATACAGCCTTAATAGTTTATTTGATTGCTGCAATAGGAATATCTTTTTTCTGTTCTATGCTCGAAGCTGCCCTTCTGAGTACTACTCCTTCTTACACGCAAGCGAAATTAAATGAGGGCACGCGAACAGGTAAGCTTCTTAACGAATTCAAAAATAATATTGATAAACCATTATCAGCAATTTTAACGCTAAATACGATTGCCAATACATTTTGCGCGATTGGTGTTGGGAAAGAAGCGTCCAAACTTTGGCCAAACCATATCACGGTGACAGCCCTATTTGTCCCAATAGCGATGACGTTTGCCATACTCGTTTTCTCAGAAATAACGCCAAAAACAATAGGAGCGAATAATTGGAAAAGACTTGCCCCTTTCACGGCAAAGAGCGTTCAGTTTCTTCTAATTATT
>Ga0208624_1000599_pt1 | contig 18281 bp, 19 predicted proteins | sample Knorr_S23_td_DCM_FD_185607 | JGI IMG/M metagenome (GOLD analysis project Ga0208624, IMG submission 185607) | Marine microbial communities from Southern Atlantic Ocean transect - Knorr_S23_td_DCM_ad_71m_LV_A (SPAdes) (version 2) | ecosystem: Environmental > Aquatic > Marine > Oceanic | place...
ATGGTTGCCGAAGCCGCTGGTTTAGGTGCTGCTATTGATTACCTATCTAATATTGGCATGAACGAAATCCGAAATCATGAAATTGAACTAACAGATTACGCTCTTGGAAAACTTACTTCGGAATTTGGCGAAACGATATCAATTTTTGGCCCCAAAGACGCAACAGAGCGTGGGGGCGTGATTTCCTTTACTTTTGACGGAGCTCACCCCCATGACATTTCGCAAGTTCTGGATGAAGAAAATATATGTATACGTGCAGGTCATCATTGTGCAAAACCGTTAATGCAAGTCTTGAACGTTGGAGCTACTTCTCGAGTGTCAATGTACTTGTATAACGACGAATCCGATATTGATGCCCTGGTTGCAGGATTACATAAAGTACGTAATCTTTTTACCCTATAGTTGGTTTGTAGCAATGACCTCACTTGACGACCTTTACAAAGAAATCATCTTAGATCACTATCGGTCTCCAAGGAATCAAGGAGAGCTTGCTCCACCTGCTCACCGCTGTGAGGGGTTCAATGCATTGTGTGGTGATGAGATCATTGTTTACGTTTCATTAATTGATGGAAAGATCAATGATATAAAGATTGGTGGGCAAGGGTGCTCAATTAGTCAAGCCTCTGCATCAATGATGACTGAGATCATAAAGGGCAAAAGCGTTTCCGAAGCTGAAGAAATTATCCATGCTTTTAAAGAGATGATGGATATCTATGAAAGTGAGTTATCTGGGGAAGAAGCTGGGCGTTCAACTTCTGATATTGATCTTGGCGACCTAGAAGCTCTTCAAGGGGTGGTCAAGTACCCGGTCAGAATAAAATGCGCAACACTTGCTTGGAACACCCTCACCCAGTCGTTTGATGAGATCCAGAGTTTAAGTTAGTAGGTAGTTGTTGATAGTTATTTCGGCTCGATTAGTGGTGCTGTTATGAATGATTCCAGCGAATTGAAAAAGTTCTCTACTAACTCCTCATCGCCTTGGATAACAAAATTGCCTGCCGTTATAGTTTCGTTCAAAGTAGTTAGTCCACCAAGTATTTGAGATATCGACTTCCTCGTGGTGGTTATAGTTGCGTTAGCCTTATCGTCGCTTGTGTTTGGGTCGTGATAAATAGTTAAATTTTGGATGCCAAGCACATGGTCTTCTCCCAGGTCAGAAAAGTGCCAATTAATTCGAGACGGCCCAGAATCAAATTTTTCAGGGTCAAACCGTACACCAATCATGTCAAAGAGTTGATCAATTGTGATTGCATGAGCGATTTGTCTCCCCATTGATGCGGGTATACGCAGTGACCCATACCGTAGTTCTCGTGCTGCTGTGAGATATGCGTTTCTCCAGGTTCCTGATTCAGATTGATAGCCTAGTTGTTCGAAAGCATCAGCCTGAAGGTTCCTTGCCTCGGCATTTTTGGGGTCAGCGAAAACTGCGTGGTTCATTACTTGCACTACCCAACGATAATCTCCTTCTTCAAAAGCCTTTGTAGCTTTCGTAATGAGCTCTGCGGTGCCTCCCATATATTCAACATACTTTTTCGCACTTTCAACTGGCGGCAAAGGATTGAGATTTGCTGGATTACCGTCATACCAGCCTAGATACTTTGTATAGACGGCTTTTGTATTATGTGAGACAGTTCCGTAGTAACCCTGCACGTGAGATTCATTTAGGAATTCATTTGGTAGTTGCAGCTTTTCAGCTATCTCTGTAGGGACGTATCCCATGTTAGCTAGTCGCATTGTCTGATCATGCTGCCACCGGTATACATCCCTTTGTAGGCATAGAAAGTCTTTTACGTCATCTTTTCCAAACCTTGGCCAATGGTGCGTTGCAAACATGGTGTCGGCGTATTCCCCCCAGAGTAGGAGAGCCTCATTAATGTACTTGCTCCATGCAAGGGCGTCTCGGGTTTGAGCACCACGTATCGGATAGAGGTTATGCATAGTATGTGTGCAATTTTCGGCCATACAGAGAAGATTCTTTTCCGGGAAAAAGAAATTCATTTCTGATGGAGCTTCAGCGTCGGGAGTATTTTGAAATATCACTCGCAGACCGTCTATGTCTAGTTCTGTTCCTGTTTCGTAGACTGTTTCTGTGGGAGGTATGAGGTGTGAGGCTCCGAGTGGAAACGATTGCCCCAATCCGATATCGACCTGTCCTTGTGGCGATGCTGGTAGGAGCGGACCAAATTGATAATGTGCGCGACGAGCCATGATCGGTCCTGCAATTATATTTTCTTTAACTACTTCCTCCAGGAAGCCTGCAGGAGCAATGATTCGGACATTTCCTGCATCAACTTCCTCTTGAGTTGTAACCCCAAGAATACCTCCAAAGTGGTCAATGTGACTGTGAGTGTAGATGATTGTATGTACTGGCCGCTCACCTAATACATTATTTGCGAGGGCGAGACATGCTGCAGCCGTGGAACTCGTTGTGAGTGGGTCAATGATAAGCCACCCGTCAGAGGTTTCGATAAAGGTGATATTAGATATGTCATAGCCTCGGGCTTGCCAGACTCCTTCAGTGACTTCGAAGAGGCCATGAATGGCGTTGAGCTGTCCCTGTCGCCATAAGCCAGGGTGCACTGTTTCGGGGGATTGCTTTCCTTCGCGAAGAAAGTCATGTGAAGATGTGTCCCAGACAGCTCTTTCATCAAGTTCAATTCTACCTGTTTCGTGAGTAGCGATAAGGCCTTGTTGCGCTCGCCGAAAGTCACCGTCGTCGTCAAAATTAATGAGGGCAGCGGCATTTGAATTAGCGTCTTTGGTGTATTTGGTTGCCGGTTTAGCAAGTGAGTCTGTCATGTTTATCGTGTGCCCTTGATGTGAGATTCTGATTCTTTATTACTCTGGTTGAGTTAAGATTAGTCCGCTTGTTGGCACTGCTGTGCCTGCAGTTACAAGGACATTTTCAACATCTTTGACTTGGTTAACCGAAGTTCCTCGAACTTGCCTTACGGCTTCGGCTATTCCGTTCATCCCATGAATATAGGCTTCTCCTAATTGACCACCGTTGGTGTTGATTGGAAGTTCACCGCCTATTTCGATATTGCCATTTTTGATGAAGTCTTTTGCTTCTCCTCGCTCACAGAATCCGAATTCTTCGAATTGTGGCAGAGCTAGCGGCGTGAAGTGGTCATAAATTGTTGCTGTCTGAATATTCTTTGGACCTAGACCACTTGCATCCCAAAGTTGCTTTGCTACTACACCCATTTCGGGTATTCCTGTGATGTCTTCTCGAAAGTAAGATTTCATCATATGTTGATCTTTAGCAACTCCTTGTGCTGCTGCCGCTATGACTGCCGGTGTTTGTTTGAGATCTTTTGCCTTCTCAAGAGTTGTAACAATAAGGGCTTGCCCACCGTCACTCTCTTGACAGCAATCGAGGAGGTGTAGTGGCTCAACTATAAATCGGCTGTTTTGGTGGTCTTCAAGTGTTATTGGTTTTTGGTAGAAGAATGCGGCAGGGTTGTTTGCTGCGTGTTTCCGGTCTGTTACCGCTATTGTTCCGAAGTCTTCGCTTGTTGCCCCGTATTGATGCATGTACCGAGTCGCATACATCGCTACCCATGAGGCCGGAGTAAGTAACCCGAATGGTGAGCTCCAGCTGAAGCTCACATCAAATGCTTCGGGGCTTTGATGACGTCCTTGGACTCCTGTTCCAAATCGGTGCCAAGATCTTTCATTGAATGCCCTGTATACGAGAACGTAGTCAGCGACACCTGAATCTACTGCCATTGCGGCTTGCTGAATAACACCTCCAGGTGCTCCACCTCCATGGTGAATCATTGAAAAGAAGGTGAGTTCAGGTATCCCTAAATTTCTTGCGACTTCAATTTCTGTATTTTTTTCAGCACTGAAGACTGAAATTCCGTTAATGAGTGAGGGCTCTATTCCGGCATCTTCGCAAGCCTTTAAGCTGCATTCAGTTGCCAACTGCATTGGTGTTCTACCGGAGTTTTTTGAAAATTCTGTTGCCCCTATACCGACGATTGCTGTTTGCCTTGAAAATTTCATTGTTACCTCCTTTAAACAGGAAACCCTTCAATGCGCGCGAAGTCGTATATTTGGGTGAGTGGTTCTTGCCCAGCTTTTATCACGAATGCTTTACCTGTCGAATTCCCTTGGGCTATCTCTAGCATTGCGTGTGCTACTTGTTCAGGGTTTAGTAAGTTTGGGTTATCAGATTCAAGACGCTCTAACCCGACGAGAGGTGTCGCTACTCCCCCTGGGCATATTGCGTTTATATGGATCATTTGGGATTGGAGTGCGGGTGCAGTTCCGCGGATCCAACCTATAGCTGCATGTTTTGTAGCCGTATAATAGGGGTCGCGATTCCAAGCGGTAAGTCCGGCTATTGAGGCTGTCACTACAATGGATCCTCCACCACCACTGGTGAGATAAGGACTGGTTGCTATTGTTCCATAGACTACTGCGTCAAAATTAATGGATCTTGTCTTGTGGTATTTGGCCTGTTCAAGATCATCGATCTTAAATTCAGTTCCTTGGAGTTCGATATCCCTTCCCAGAATTCCTGCGTTTAGGAACACATAATCTAATCTTCCGAATACTTCATTGGCATGACTAGCTACTGATTGATTGAACTCTTCGCTGGCAATGTCTCCTACTATTGTTGCACACCCTGTATCGTCGCTGAGTGCATTAAGTTTGCTTGAGTTTATATCTACGCCTAGGACGAGGTGGTTAGTATCTATTAAGTGGCGTGTTAAGGCAGCACCTATTCCCGAAGCTGCTCCCGTTACTATTGCAACTTTGCTTTCTTTTATTTCCCCCATCGTTTTGCCGTTTCTTCAATCCTTGCGCACATATAGAGATCCACTTCAGTTATACCACCGGCTTGATGGTTGGTGATTGAAATCTCAACTGTATTCCAACTATTAGACCAATCTGGATGGTGGTCAAGTTCTTCGGCAATTATTGCAACTTCAGTCATGAAGGCAAAGGCTTCTGCAAACTCTTTGAAAACGAAAGTCTTGTTGAGACTCTTTTCGGAAACGTCCCACGGTAGTGCTTTATATTTCCCTTTTAGTATGTCAGCCCTGGCAAGTACTTCTTTCCTGTCAGGCTGGGTCATGATCTAGAGACCTCCTAGTGATACCGAAGTTTCTAGTGAGGTGGTCCACTTTTCGTATCCTGTCTCCTCGAGTTCATGTGCAAGTTCGGCAGGCCCAGAATCAACGATCCGACCGTTGACAAAGATATGAACATGGTCAGGCTTTAATTCTTCGAGGAGTCGACTGTAGTGAGTTATCACAAGCACACCTAGGTCGTCCTCTATTGTGGCTTTCTCTATTCGGCTACTTACAATTTTAAGACCGTCTACATCTAGCCCTGAATCGAGTTCATCAAGAATTGCTATTTGTGGTTTGAGAGCGACTAGTTGTAAAGTTTCCATTCTTTTCTTTTCACCACCTGACATATCTGAGTTAACCCCGCGTGCCATATCGATCTTTTCAAGTCCCAGAAGATCAGCTTCGTGTGAGATCAGTTCGTTGATGTTGGAAATATCTGATGCTGATTCATTGAGCAGGTCCGGTAGCGTTACACCATCGATTTCTACCGGGTATTGCATGGCTAAGAAAAGGCCCAATTGTGCTCGTTGCCATGTGGGTTTATTAGTAATGTCCACACCGTTAAGCGTAATGTTGCCTTGGGTTATCTCGTAACCTGGCCTTCCCATAAGAATATGTGCGAGTGTTGATTTACCCGATCCGTTTGGCCCCATGAGCGCATGTACTTCCCCTGACAGTATTGTGAGATTGACTCCTGAAAGGATTTCTTTTTCCTCTGCTTTAGCATGTAGATCCGTGATGATTAGCTCGCTCATTGTTTCTCTTTCTTAGGAAGATGTATGTATACGTTTTCTCCATGTACTTTTGTTGGAAACGTGTCAAGGGCTCTTGTCGCTGGCAGGGTTAATGCAGCTCCTGTTGATAGGCAAAATTGAGCACCATGCTTCCAGCACTCAATTGTTAGGTTCTCTGGATGCAGAGGTCCATCGGATAATGAATAGTTTGCATGTGTACACATGTCACTAACCACGTAGACAGATTCATTGATTTTGGAAGCAGAAAGTTTCAAATCACCGATTTCTAATCGAGTAGCCTCCCCGCTTTTAAGTTCGTTTACCCCACAAAGCAGCTCCCATTCTTTTGCGGGTTTGGGACCAGATTGCTGATTGGCAATGGCCACTAGAGACCTCCTGACTGCTGTTTCGCTAGTAGCATTTGGAGAATCGTATTGTTCACACTTTCAATCGGTAGCTTTTGCACTACTTCATTGAGGAATCCTTGAACAATTAATTGGTCTACCGACTCTGTGGGGATTCCTCTGCTCTCGAGGTAGAAACGTTGGTCATCATCAACGGGACTCACTGTTGAAGCGTGGCTACAACGAACGTCATTATTTTCAATTTCGAGATTAGGGACAGATTCAGCCCATGTATCTTCACTTAATTTTATTGTTCGATTGGTTTGGTAAGCATTTGTTCCAGACGCTTCTTTATGGACCTGGATAAGCCCTGTGTAAATTGATGATGCTTTGTCATCAAGTACACCCTTGAACAATAGATTACTTTGTGTATCTTTCCCTATGTGCTCTTGGTAGGTTCTGTAGTCAAGAGTTTGATCCTCATCCCCTAGATATATGGCGGAAAGTGTTGCGGATGCTCCGCGGCCGGTGAGACGACACGTTGTTTCCATTCTTGAATAGGCTCCACCTAAACCAACAGTTGCACCATTGAAATCAGATTGTTTCCCCACGCTAATATCTAATCTTCCTAACTGCCAGATCTGCCTTTGGTTAGCTTGAATTTGTTGATACTTTACGTTTGCATCATTTCCTATTTCTATTCGCGTTTCGGGTACTGAGAGTGCTTTGACTTCATTACTTTCAAAAATTTCGACAATCTGCACATGGGCACCATCTCCGACCGTTATGCATAGTTTAGGAAACGACATTCCGGAATCAGTAGAAGTTGAATTGAGGATAACAATGGGTTTCTTTATCTGCGCGAGCCTGGGTATTTCGATTATGACAGGGTCTGGAGATAGGGCAGTATTTAATTGAGAAAAGAAATCAGATGGAGTAGCGAAATTGAATGGCTCCAATTGTTGATTCAACTGTTTAACTTCGTAGTTATCAGAACTGGCTTCGCTAATGAGGTGGCCGTCTAATAGTTCGATGTAATTTGTGTGTTCGGGATTGCTGGTTTGTGAGGGAGGAAGAGTTACAGGTTTGTATGCATCGAGGGATAACTTATGAATAGGGCTGTATTTCCATTTTTCCTGTTGCCCGGTTGGGAATTTCAATTCTCCGGCAGTTGTTAAAGCTGACTTTCTTATTTCCTTAAGCCATTCTTCACCTTTGAGTGATTCTAATAGTTCGCTTTGATTCAATTTTTCCTCACATATGGGGAGTTGCTAGCGCTCCTTAATCTTATCGGAAGCTACCTTAGCCTTGACAAGGATTCACGCAAGAGTGCACCTTTGCTGCTATTTATCTTTTTATTTTTGTAGGATTGCTTTATGTTGCAGTTGGTGTGCATTGATGTTGATGGGACACTGATTGGTGAATCAGGTGAACCTACCAACGGTGTTTTGGATGCGATTATGCATGCCCGTTCTTTGGGGCAAACTCTGGCTCTTTCAACGGCTCGTGGCGCTATGGGTCCAACTGCAGATTACGCCTCATTGCTGAACCCTGATGGTTGGCATATTTTTCATGCGGGTGCATCACTTGTGCATACTGGAAGCGGTGAAATTATTGGAGAAGCTTTACCAAAAGATATCATCCGCATGGGGACGGAACTTTCTGGTATTCACGGATGGGCGCTTGAGTACTATTCTCCTGATGACTATCGGTCTCTAGATGACTCCCTAGCGGATCGGCCTCTCGCTGCCGCTCATTCTAAAATGTTGGGTTGTGACTTTAAAATTGGCGGTCCGTCAGATCTTGCCGAACCTATAGTACGAGTGCAGTTTGTTGTTAATGAATCGGAGGTTTCTGAAATTCTTGAATCAATGAGTGGTAAGGGAAATGTGTCCGTCGCTACTTCCCCTATTCTTGAGGGTGCAGCTTTCATATCAGTAACAAAAGAAGGAGTAAATAAAGGGTCTGCTATTTTGAGGATGTGCGAAATGTTATCTCTTGATGTGGCAGAAGTGATGATGGTAGGTGATGGGTTGAATGATCTTGAAGCACTCGAAGTTGTAGGGCACTCTGTCGCAATGGGCAATGCTCACTCGGATCTTCTTGATTGCTGTGATTATGTAGTTGCTCCCGTGGCCCAGGATGGTTTGGTTGAGGCCCTTGAGCTTTCTTGGGGTATTTGAGATTAACCGACAGAACCTTCCATCTGGAGCTCAATTAGCCTGCTCCACTCAACCGCATATTCCATTGGAAGAGTTCGTGTAACGGGCTCAATAAAACCATTGACTATCATACCGGTTGCTTGCTCTTCAGTGAGGCCTCTACTTGTTAGGTAGAAGAGTTGCTCGTCTGCAACCTTAGATACGGTAGCTTCATGACCAATTACAGCGTCTTTGGAACCGATTTCCATGTATGGGTAGGTATCGCTTATTGAATCTTCGTCAAGAATTAGCGCATCGCATTGCACGTGGCTTTTGCACCCATGTGCATCATCTTCTACCCGGACTAGCCCGCGGTAGCTAGATCTACCACCATCTTTTGAGATAGATTTTGAAACAATCTTTGAAGTGGTTTCCGGTGCTGCGTGGGTCATTTTTGCTCCGGCGTCTTGGTGTTGCCCTTCACCGGCGTATGCGACAGAAAGAACTTCACCTGATGCTTTTGGCCCAACCATAACGACTGCAGGATATTTCATTGTGAGGCGACTGCCGATATTTCCGTCAATCCATTCCATATGGCCTTCAGCCTCTACTACAGCCCGTTTTGTTACAAGGTTAAAGACATTATTTGACCAATTCTGGATTGTTGTATAGGTGACTCGAGCAGATTCTTTGACAACAATTTCCACTACCGCAGAGTGGAGCGAGTCAGTGCTATAGACAGGTGCTGAACAACCTTCAATGTAATGCACTTTTGAGCCCTTGTCGGCAATGATCAAAGTTCGCTCAAATTGACCCATGTTTTCTGCATTGATCCTGAAGTATGCTTGCAAGGGCATTTCTACCTCAACTCCTTCAGGGACGTAGATAAACGAACCGCCGGACCAAACTGCAGAATTTAGAGCAGAGAATTTATTGTCGTTTGAAGGGATAACTTTACCGAAGTACGCTCGTACGATTTCTGGGTATTCGCGCAAAGCGGTGTCCATGTCACAGAAAATGACACCTTGTCGTTCAAGATCTTCACGATTTTTGTGATAGACAACCTCAGATTCATATTGTGCTGTTACCCCGGCTAAGTATTTTCTTTCTGCTTCGGGGATACCTAGCTTCTCATAGGTATCTTTAATTGACTCAGGGACATCTTCCCACTCGTCGACAACAGCTTCACTTGGTTTTATGTAGTAGTAGATGTCGTCAAAATAAATTTCAGACATATCCCCACCCCAATGGGGCATTGGCCTTTTTTCAAACTGTTTGAGTGACTTTACGCGGAAATCGCGCATCCAGTTTGGCTCCCCTTTCATCCATGAAATTTCTCGAACTAGGTCTTCGTTGAGGCCTTTTGTTGGCTTAAACACATAATCTTCATCATCGCTCCAGCCAAGTTGATATTTGCTGAGGTCAATTCCAGTGTTTGCTTGAGTCATGAGATACTTTCGGAGGTTTATCTTTCTTTATACTAGCTTTCCGCTAATGGTTTAGAAGAGTTGTTTACACATTTTAGTCTATTCTACGAAGTTCCTTAGTAAACCATTTTGCGCGTGAGACATATGACTCAACCCCTAAACGAATTTCGTCTTGGTTTGCAAGACCGTCTCGTATTTTGGCTGGTATCCCTAAAGCCATTGCTCCAGGTGGAACGACCGTGCCTCCGGTGACTACGGCGTTTGCGCCCACAAGTGCACCAGATTGGACTCTTGCATCATGGAGAACGACTGATGCTGTCCCTACTAGTGCTCCATCTTCAATCGTGCAACCTTCAAGATGTGCGAGATGACCTATCGTGCAATTGTCTCCAATGGTTGTTGCGTAAATAGGTGTGGTGTGTATTACTGCACCGTCTTGAACGTTGCTTCGGTTGCCTACGCTTATGACTCCGTCATCGCCTCTGAGGACGGCGCAAGCCCAAACAGACGATTCTGAACCAATAGTTACGTTTCCTATTACAACTGCTTCTGGATGAATGTATGCAGATGAGTCTATGTCTGGCACCAAGTCACCTAAGGCGTAAATCGGCATCAATTCCCTCCTATATCTTCGTTAAACGAGCCGTAAGAACCGCCAAGGAATAGGAGTGGGCCGTCATCTTTTTCGGAAGCGCCGATGCCATGAACTTCCCCGATTACGATGTAATGGTCGCCAGCTTCGTGCACATCACCTATTGAACAGTCAATCCATGCAATGCAGTCTTCAATGATCGGTGACCCGAGAGTACTTTCGCTCCATTGGATTGCTTCAAATGGATCTTTGTCTTTGTTGAAGAAGCTATTACTCAGGTCAAGTTGGTGCTCTCCTAGTACGTTCACACAGTATTTGCCTGTCTTCTTGATTCTTGACCAGGTTCCTGACTCTTTTGCAGGCATAAATTGGACTAGCGGGGGGTTAAGTGAAACGGAGCCGAAAGATCCTATAACCATAGCGAAAGGCCCTTGATCGTCTATGGAGCTAACTAACGTGACGCCTGTTGGGTACTTGCCTAGTACTTTCCGAAAATCTCCTGGTTCTATGGCAGTATTTGACATAAGTAGTCTCCGTTTCTCTAGTTCTTAAGGTTAGACGCAACTCAGAGTTGTGTGTGGTAAATGTAGCGGCTCTTGTCAACCTTCTCTTTGAATCATCTCAGTATTTCAAGAAGCTTTGTAGTGCGTTAACAGCGATGTTAATGTATTTTTGTGAACGCCGATCTTGACATATTTAGTGATGGCTATGTCGCTTTTGTTAAGGAGGATTGTCCTACGTGCCTGTTGATTGAGCCAGTTTTGTCTAGATTGGCTGAGTTGGGTCAACTTAATGCGGTCTTTTCGCAAGATAACAAGGATTTTCCTGCGCTAGATATAACTATTGACGATTCGGACCTACGACTAAGTTTTCAACACGGTATAGAGACTGTCCCTTCGTTATTGAAATTTCAGGATGGGGTTGAAGTAGGTAGACTTGTCGGTTGGCTGAAAAGTGAATGGGAAGATTTTTGCGAGTCTCCTGACCTTTGCTCTGAAAGCTTTCAAAATTTTAGCCCCGGCTGCGGATCCCTTAGCGTCAGTCCAGATCTACTCCCTTCGCTTGAAAAGAGATATGGATCGGGATTGGGTAGCCGTTTGGTTGAATTCGCAGCGGCAGAAGATGAGGTTGAAAGGATGTATGAATTAGGTTGGTCTGATGGGCTTCCCTTAGTTCCGCCAACATCTGAACGTGTGTTACGTATGCTAGATGGAACTACTAGATCGTCAGATGAAATCCTTGCTTCGGTGCCTCCAAATCTCGTTGATCTTTCAATAGAAAAGATTGCCATCAATGCAGTCATGGCGGGTTGCAAACCGGAATATTTACCGATCGTAATATCCGCTTTGGAAGCTGTCTGCACGGATGAGTTCAATATGCATGGTTTACTGGCAACTACTATGCCAGTTGGGCCTGTTATGTTCGTGAATGGCCCAATCCGTAATGAGATTGGTATGAATTCTGGAATGAACTTACTTGGTCAGGGCAATCGTGCGAATAGTACAATTGGGAGAGCTGTTCAGTTGACGATCAGGAACGTCGGCGGTGGAAAGCCAGGTGGGGTGGATCGAGCTACTCATGGAAGCCCAGCAAAAGTAGGTTTGTGCTTCGCTGAAGACGAGGAAGGATCACCATGGCCGTCTTATTCACAAAGTCAGGGATTCTCGTCCTCACAGAATACGGTAACGGTTTTCCCGGGTGAAGGACCACGATTAATAACCGATCAATTGTCCCGATCCCCTGATGAGCTAGCACGAAGCCTCGCTATAGGGCTCATTTCTAATTGCCACCCCAAGATTGTTCTTGGCATGGATGCAATCTTGGTAATTAGCCCTGAACACGCAGCACGATTCGCGGATGCTGGTTGGTCAAAGGATGATCTAAATAGTGCAATAATCGAGCAATCTATTCGAAGCACTGATGATCTTATTCGAGGAGCAAACGGTATAGCCGAGGGGCTACCAGAGGATTTTGCAGGCATGGAACTCCCTAAATTTAGACCTGATGGCGGATTGATTATAGTCTTTGGTGGTGGAGGAGCAGGACTCTTCTCCACGAGTATCGCTGGCTGGCTTTCTGGGGACAAGGGAAGTAAATATACAACGAAGGAGATCGCAAAGTGACTGTTAAAGTCCTCGACCCCACATCTGAAGTGATCAGAAAGCCCGTTGCTATCCCTGCACGACTTCAAACGTTAGATGGCTCCTCTATTGGTTTGCTTGATATTAGTAAGCCTAGAGGCAATGTTTTTCTAGACGCACTTGAGGAGTTGCTCATTCAGGCGGGAGCAGATGTAAAACGCTTCGTCAAACCAACCTTCACCAAACCGGCTCCCGTTGATTTGAGACATGAAATAGCATCTCAGTGCGACGCTGTGATTGAAGCGCTCGCAGATTGAGGTAGCTGCACTACATGCAGTGTGCATGACATCACTGATCTTGAAAAACGAGGCATTCCCGGTGTGATAGTTGCGACTGAGCAGTTTATCACTGCGGCTGTTGAGCAATCTGAGGCTTTAGCTTCTTCCCCCGCTTGCGTTTTTACATCTCACCCCATTCAGGATAGAACAGATGAAGAAATGATTGCGATTGCCAATAGCGTCTTCAAGCAAATAGAGTCGTCGCTAATCATGTAGCTATTCTATGTTTATTTAAGGGTTGGGATAAGTTCCCTCGGTGTTTGATTTCAATAGCTGAGCACCCCAAGAATGTTGCTAGTAGTGAGATTTCTTCCCATAAAGGCTTGGATATCGCTTCTCTGATGATTGAGGGTTCGCAGAAAGCGCCCAAAATTTCTAGTACACCCGTTTGTCGTCTGTTGGCTAGATCAACTCTGGCTACAATCTGGCCATTATGCATGAAAGGCATCACATAATAACCAAATTCTCGTTTTGATTTTGGTTTATATATCTCAAGCTTGTAGTCAAAATTAAAGATTCTTTTTAGACGTTCACGGTTCCAAGTGATCGGGTCGAATGGAGACAGAACACAGGTCGGCGAAATTTGTTTTACGGTACCAAAATTACTTGGAGCGAAGGATTCCAGACCCCAACCTTCCACTGCCACTTTCCTAAGGAGTCCTTCTTCTACCAGTTCTGCTAACAAGGTAGGGGTGTTTGCGGAACGGGTGCGAAAGTAGTCTTGAATGTCTCGTGCACTTGCAACGCCCATTGCGCTCGCAGCCCAGAGATAGAGTTCTTTTAGCGATTCTTCTTCTGTTGGGCTTGGACGCGAGAGAACCTCAGAAGGGACAATATTGGTAATCAAGTCATATTTCTTTTCAAAATTTTTTCCTCGCCGAATTCCAACCTCTCCTATGCGGTATAGCCAATTTAAGGCGAGTTGGCCAACAGATCGGCTGCCCCACCCTGATTGGTTTATATATCTAGGGTCATTCAAATGCTTTGCTTCTAGTGGTCCTCGCTGTTCAACTTCTTTAAGTACTGTTTTGACGTATTCGGGTTCTTCTTTAGCTACCTTGTATAGCCCTTTCCATGTGTCACCTCGTTTAGCGCGTTCTTTTATAAATCGAAAGAACGGCTCATTTTTAACCGGAGCGATGCTCGCTTCATGAGCCCATAGTTCGAACCATTGATCTTCCTTATATGCAATTTCGTCATAAAGGCTCATGTCGTAATTTCCCAACCTTGAGAAGAAGGGAAGATATTGCGTTCTTACTACTATTGGTACTGCGTCTAGTTGCACGACTTTCATAGCATCCATGACAAAATTGAGTTCAGAAGCGCTTGCTTTGTCCGCTGTTCTTTCATACGAAAAGCCTTGAGCATTGAGACTGATTCTTCGGGCTTCCTCAGCTGAAAGAGGTATTATATCGCTCATTTATTACCCATTAGGAAGCGATATTTTTCCTGAGTCTGCGATCACGATAAGTCCATCCTTTTCTAATTTCTTTAGAACACGCTTGCATCTTCTGTGATCATTTGACCAGCCGAATATTTGAGGGACGTCCTTTTCCATTATTGGTTCATTACGTAATGCGCTGATTAACTTACCTCTACCTTGCCGGTCGGAGCCTTCGAAGGTCTCAAGTTTTTTGCTCTTTACTGTGATAGCAGGGTCGGTTGCTGCTTCACTTTTCGTCCACGTACAGTTTTCCTTAAGCGGGCATTTGTCACATTTCGTTTTTCTGGCAGTGCATATTGTTGCGCCGATTTCAATCATTGCTTGGTTCCATCGCCATCCTTCTCCCGTCGGGAGATTCTGATCTGCGATACTCTGCGCTTCCTTCATGGACAAAGTCCTTCCTTCCAAACGCGAAAGAACTCTTTTCACATTTACATCAACTACAGCTACATCCTTTTCAAAGGAGAAAGCAAGTATTGCCCTTGCGGTATAGTCACCAATTCCAGGTAGGTCTAAAAGGAGTGAAAGTTCGTCCGGAACGGTTCCCTTATGTTTTTCTGCGATTGTTTTCGCAGTCCGGTGGAGGTTGATGGCTCTTCGGTTATAGCCAAGCCCGCTCCAAAGTTCAATAACTTTTCCCGGAGTGCTGTTTGCGCACAAGGTTGGGTTGGGGAAACGCTCTAAGAACGTCTTGTATTTCGCCACGACTCGAGAAGCTTGAGTTTGCTGAAGCATAAATTCTGAGACAAGAATTGCCCATGGATCTCTACTAATTCTCCATGGGAGGTCCCTCTTCTCACTGTCCCACCATAAAAATACTTTGGATATGGTATTACTATGCATCACTCTTGAACGTAGTTCTAAGATTGAATTATGACACATATTTTGGCCTCGAATTTCCTGCGCTACCGGGTTATCAAAGCGTTCGCTGTCGGAGGAATCTTACTTGCCTTACTTATTTTTCATAGTGCCTCAAGTGAAATCGCCTACGCACAGGATGATAACGGAGACGGGGTTAAGGTATATCAGTATGATGAGGGCAATAGCATAATCCCTAAACCTGGTTCAGGAGTTGCTCCAGAGAGCATCACTGATCGGGGAGGAGCTTTGCAAATCACATTGTTAGGGCTTCTTGTTCTTTTCCCGATTGTGGCAATTCTGAGTGTTCGAAGGCAAGGAAGAAAGAATCTTCAAGAACCCTGATTCGTTTCTTTGACCTCTAGGTCGAATTTCTCCCCTAACTGTTCCAGCACCGTCATTGTGTCGTTGTAGGCGCGTTCGTAAATGTTCCTGAAATATGACCCCTTTTCAAGATTCATGATTTCATCAAACAATGGAACTATCTCGTAGTTTGATCTATCAACTCTTGTTGGTGTTACAGATATTCTTTTGGTGGTGTGGATTTCACCGCGTAGCCCCTCAATTTCTACGAATACGATCACTCCATTTTGGGAAGCATCTGGGCAGCAATTGAATGATTGATTTGATAAAAAATTTCCTAAGCCGTAGATGACGGGTTTACCATTGATAGTTCCTATTGGCTGGACTACGTGTGCATGGCTTCCCACGATTAAGTCAATGTTGGGGTCGTTGAGTAACTGTTCTGCGAGTTCTAGTTGAAAGGGTGATGGGTCATGCTGATATTCGTTGCCCCACTGGAGGCTTAGAACCACGTAATCGGCCCCAAATTGTCGTGCTCGGGCCGCTTCTTCAATTATTGCCTCTGCCTGTATGACATCAACGAGAAATGGAAGTTTGCTAGGAATTCTGAAACCGTTCAATCCATATGTATAAGAGAGATGCGCTATCACAATTTCGTTTACTAAGTAGAAGGTGGGAATCTGCTTCTCTTGCATATTTCTTGCCATTCCTGCCCACTTAAGCCCGGCTGCTTCTAGTTTATCGAGCGTTGCGAACACACCTGCAGGTCCTTTGTCAAGTGAATGGTTAGAGGCCGTGGAACAACCGTTGTAACCCACGCTTGCCAAGTCATTTGCTAATTCTTTCGGAGCATTAAATATCGGATAACCGGAAAGTTCCTTATTATCGGGTGAGATTGGAGTTTCAAGATGACAGATGGCAAGGTCTGCACCTTGGATCAGTTCACTTACCTTAGAGAACATTGGTAAATAGTTATAGTCCTTTGTAGTGTCGCCGTATCGCTTTGCAGCTTCGAAGACTGGCGAATGGCTGAGTATGTCTCCGGTGAAGGCTATGGTGGCCGTTCTACTTTGTGGAGTAGGAGTAGGAGTAGGAGTAGGAGTAGGAGTAGGAGTAGGAGTAGGAGCGGGAGTAGGAGTAGGAGTAGGAGTAGGAGTAGGAGTAGGAGTAGGAGTAGGAGTAGGAGCCATGGTTGTATTTTCTGTCTGTACTTCTTCGGCACATGCATTTACTGCAGTAATGAAAAGTAACGCAACGAGTGCCTGCAAGATTATTGATTTTAGTTGAGTGTTATCCAAGGTTTAGCCTGACTCTTCTGATCTACAGAATAGATTTTTTTAATGATTTTCGTTTGAATTCCCTATTAATTTAATGTTTGCGCTAGGTTTTCCCTGTGTATAAATCACCAAATGCAGGCAGTACGCTCACATCAATAAATGGTCAATCCTTACCTTTGAGAAGCTGGGTTACAAATTTCCATTTACTCCTCGTCGTAATTGATCCATTTTCTCATGAAAATTCATGGATCATTAATACAGCATCTAGGGTGCTTTCAAACTTTACCGGCGCTGATTGTCGTGTGGGGTGGCTTGTTATAGGCAATGCCGAAGAGGCTTCAACCTTTCTTGGACCGCGTTCAGACGAGTTCATTACCTTTGTAGACCCCGATGGCGATTTCGTAAAAGAAGTCGGCTTAACACAAACACCTGGTCTAATTCACATAAATCAAGCGCCCAAGCTTATCGCGGCTGCGCAGGGCTGGAATCCAGAGGAATGGAAATCAATCGTTTCAGGCTTAGCAGATCACATGCAGTGGTCTCGACCAGCAATCCCAGATGAAGGAGACCCTACCCCATACGCCGGTTCAAGTTTCGGCGAGCAAGGACAGGAGCCTCATGATTCATCAGCTTCTGGGTGTGGTAAGTGCTCAGTTTGCCGTGCTGGTAAGCCTGAGAAGTGCCAAGCAATTTAGGTCTGGAGACGACAGTTTTACTTTTTAGTGAAACCAATATGGAGTTTTTTCATTGGTCTAAGGAAGAAGCTGAAATGATGCACTTCTTCCTCCATTTCATCAACTAGATGTATGTCATCCATACGCTCCATTATGGCCTCAAATGCTGCGAGAAGCTCGGCTCTTGCTAATGACGCACCCAAGCAAAAATGGTTTCCGAGCCCAAAAGCTACATGCTGGTTGACGTTGTCTCTTTCTATGTTAAACGTATCTGGTTCGTCAAATATTTCGCTGTCACGGTTAGCAGATGCGAATCGAGGCATCACAGGAGCCCCCTCGGGGATTTGTGTTCCTGAAAGTTCTGCGGGGCAGGCGGTTGTTCTCCAAAGACCCGCAACGGGACTATCGAAGCGGAGGCTTTCCTCGATGAAGTTTTTTGTCAATGACGGATCAGCACGGAGCTTTTCCATTTGTTCGGGATATTTCAGAAGTAAGAGCATCGATTTTGAGATTGCAGCGGTTGTAGTTTCGAATCCACCAGTGACTAATTGGTGCATAAGGTCCTGCAATTCTTCCATGGTGAAGGGTTCCTCGTCCTGGTGGGCGTGAACAATCAGAGAAATCAAATCGTCAGATGGCTCTGCTCTCCTCTTTTCAAATTCGCGTGCTAAGTGATGTTGTGCTTCAACCTCTAGTTCAGCTTGTGTTATTGCTTCTTCGGGTGTGAGCGGTCGTTGCGACATCGCAAGCATTGCATCAGCCCAACGTTTGAATGTTTCATATTCTCGTGCTGGTAGGCCTAATTGCTCACAGATAAAAATTCCGGGTAATGGTAACGCGAACTCAGAAACAAACTCGCAGTGCCCTCTATCTATGAATTGATCAATCAGTTCATGGGTGAGCTGATTGATTCGTGGCTTCATCTTCTCAACGTTTCTATTTGTAAAAACTCGCCCGAGGATCTTTCTGTAGTGGGTATGT
>Ga0208624_1000601_pt1 | contig 18242 bp, 14 predicted proteins | sample Knorr_S23_td_DCM_FD_185607 | JGI IMG/M metagenome (GOLD analysis project Ga0208624, IMG submission 185607) | Marine microbial communities from Southern Atlantic Ocean transect - Knorr_S23_td_DCM_ad_71m_LV_A (SPAdes) (version 2) | ecosystem: Environmental > Aquatic > Marine > Oceanic | place...
TTAGTGGAAAATACGGACTGGGTTCAGCGTTTGCAATTGGCCCTGGATGCCCAAGGCGGCTGGCTCGGTGCCCTACCAAAAGCGAAATTGCCGAACGATTTCAATTGGCGATGGCCCGATCTGCCGTATCGCCATCCGGACACCTGTAATCGAGGCGACTTTCCTACATGTTCCAGCGTTTTTGGATACGATCCCGGGGAGTTTCCTATTTGTCGCGATTGGCTCGAGGATCCGAAAACCGATGCCCGCGTCATCCGGCTGATGGTCTATGTGTGGCTGATGATGGAACTCGACGCGGTTGATTATCTATCGACGGTGTTCTACGAAACTCCAGAAGCTCCTTTCGATCTCCATTACGATTTGGCCCGGCATTTGTGGGACGAGTCTCGTCATAGCGCATTTGGGTACCGACAATTGCCGAAGCTGGGCGTTGATCTCATGACCCTAGAGCATTCGGTGAGCCTCTACAATATCCTGGTTCAAATGACTCCGCCCGAGCGGTATGCCATGATGACCAGGGAATTTGAAGCGGGGAGCTTCGGGACCAAGGCTTACATCATGGATCGAGTGCGCGAATTGAGCGATTTCGAAGCGGATACGCTGCTCGCATTCGACCGAAATGATGAACAACAGCACGTTCGCTACGGGCATAGATGGCTGCCGGTGATTATGGACCTCTTTGGCATCGATGAGCCTGTCGATACATTCGTCGAGGCAACGCAAAAGCGCTTCCAGGAGTTGGAAAAGAATTATGGCGAGTTAACGCCGCATAGCCTGACTAAAGAAGAACGCTTTACGGCCAACGAGCTCCTTAAGCTCGCCGGAATCGAATAATCGATGGTAGGGCTGACCACCTTCAGACCTTTTGGTAGAGCTTCATGGATGCGGTTGGCTATCCCTAACCAGCCCCACCCACATTGGTTTATTGGATCGCGATTTTCTATTCCCTCATGAAAATTTTGGTGGTTTTTACCGTAATCTTTTGACCTCTCTTGAAAGGCTCGAATCCTAGCCGCAATTTCAGGACATGGGAGCGCTGAAGGATGCCGAAAGTTCCAAACCCCTTTTTTGGGGCCGGTATGCCGAGTTGCGTCCGGAGCAAATCACTTTGATTCGGGAACAAAGCGATATTGCCTTTGTTCCGTGGGGCGCCCTCGAGTGGCATTGCCAGCACGCCCCAATTGGGTTGGATTCCGTCAAGGCAGAGGGCATCTGCCACGCGATCGCTCAGAGAATGGGGGGGGTGGTGCTCCCGGCGATTCCGATGGGAGTCAATACGATCAAGCCGTTCAAGGGCTTTCCCCATTCGATCGATTTTTCGGGCGAACTCGTTGCCGAGGTGGCAGCAGGGTTTTGTAGCCAGCTCGCTGATGAGGGCTTCCGGATAGTCGTCTTGCTTACGGGGCACTATCCTCCAGAGCATGTAGCCGCATTGGAAGCGGGGGCCTGTAAAGCCTGGGAGGCGTATCCAGATATAGACTTCGTTGTCTGGGCGGATAATGAGCTTATGGGGAAGGCTTACAAAGGAGATCATGCAGGGGCAACGGAAACTTCCTTTCAACTTCTGTTCGATTCCTCGAACGTCGATCTAACATTACTGCCTGATCGAGCTCTAACGCTTGATGGCGATGGCGTCATGGGAGAAGACCCCAGAGACGCATCGGAAGAAAGGGGCCGTAGACAGTTGGCGATCGCCGTAGATGCAGCAGTTGCCCGAATTGAGGCTATTCGCAGCAAAGATAAGGCGAGTCCGAAATGAGACGAAGACCTTTTGGAGAAACGGGACTAGATTGTTCCGAAATTGGATTGGGCACCTGGGCTCTGGGCAGCGGTGTCTATGGTGAAGTCGAGCGGGCCGAGGCCCATAATCTGATTTGCCAAGCTTTGGATATTGGTATAAATTTTTTTGATACGGCTCCCTTATACGGGAATAAGCATGAAGATGGCGTGGCGGAAATCGTGCTTGGGGAAGGTTTAGGAACGCGTAAAGACGGGGCGATTATTTCTACCAAGTTTGGTCGAACGGCTCGCCAGGTAATGCCCCCGCGGTTTAACGCGGATGAAGCTAAGAAGTCCTGCGACGATAGCTTGAAGCGTTTGGGTCGCGATTGGATTGATCTCTTCTTTTTCCACTCGCCTTTCGAAGCGGGGGAGATCGAGGACGACGTTTGGCAAGCGCTCGCGGAGCTCAAGCAGACTGGTAAAATCCGGTTTATTGGCCATTCGGTTTCCATGTATGACGATACCAAGGACCTCTCTGAGCAATGGATGTCGGAGCGAAAGATTGACGCGGTTCAGATCGTGTTGAGCCCCTTCAATCGAGAAACCCGTCCCTTGATAGCGACAGCGACCGGGCTTGGACGTGCCGTAGTCGCTCGGGAGTGTATGGCCAACGGTTTTCTTAGCGGTGGGATTCGCAAAGATACGGTGTTTCCAAAAGGTAGCCTTAACGCCCGATATTCTCGAGAAGAAATTGCTGAACGGGTAGATTATGCCTCGGCTCTTTCGGAATGTCTTGTTTCAGGTGAGATCACCTCTCTTCCTCAGGCAGCGTATCGATGGACTTTGGATCAGCCTGGAGTATCGCTAGCGCTTGCCGGGCCCAGGAGCGTGGCCGAATTGATGGATGGGCTAGCGGCCTCTAGGGCGGGGGCCTATTCCGGCAAAACTCTCGCAACTGCGGAAGTGATTCACAAAAAGGAGTTCAGCGCTGCATAAGGGCTGCAGTAGTTTTTTGAGCCTCAATGACGGTTTTGGGCGGGAACTCCCGGTTTAGTTTACCGGAAAAACAGCTTTTTAATGACCAGCGTAAGAATCGTTCTACCATCCTACAGAGGAATTGGGGCTTGTCTTCACGATTGCTCCAGCACGCTGCTGGCTTGGTGCTAATCGGGAGAATATTGTTCCAGCTTTTTTGTTATTGAACCCTTTCATGGCCTCAAATTTTGCTGAGCTCACTCCAATTAAACCCAATCCCCCTTTTAGGGTGGGATTGATAGGGGTTACTGGCTACGGCCACGACTATTTCAAGTGCCTGACCGATTTAGCTGAACAAGGACGTGTCGAATGGGGTGCTGTCACGATAATCAATCCTGAAGATGCAAAAGAGCAGATAGAGACGTTTGAAAACTTGGGTGTGCCAGTATTCGCTGATTATCGACAGATGCTTGAGTTGGAAGGGCGAAATCTCGATTGGGTTTGTATCCCCACCGGGATAGGTTTCCACAAGCAAATGGCCATCGATTGCCTTAATCTGGGGCTGCAGACTCTCGTGGAAAAGCCTTTGGCTCCGGTATTGCAGGATATTGAAGCTATTCAAGCTGCGGAACGGGAAGCGGGCATCGTAGCATCGGTTGGTTTTCAACATACTTACGTCGAGGATACTTGGAAGATTAAAGAGCGTTTGCTGGATGGGGCGATTGGTCAAGTTCAGCGAGTGGATTGCTTGGGGCTCTGGCCTCGTTCTCGGAAATATTATCTCCGAAACGAATGGGCTGGGAAACTGCGATCGGGAGATTCCTGGATATTGGATTCGCCTTTCCACAACGGATTTTCCCACCTAGTGAATCTCATTCTCTTCTGGCTTGGGCAAACTTTGGACTCTGGGGCAGACCTTCAGAGTCTGAGTACTGAGCTTTATCGCGTCAAGGGCATCGATTCATTCGATACGGTTCGTACGGTGGCGACCACAGAAGGAGGCGTTGAAGCGGCGGTCACCGTCTCCCATGGTTCTCTGCATAATATCGACCCGGAAATCCGGATCGCCGGTTCCGAGGGGCAATTGCTCTGGCGTTACAGCGGGGCTCATTTGTTGGAGAACGATGGCGGGACCGAGACAATCGTTTCCCCCAATCCAGTTGAAATACGCAAAATTATGTTCGATGCCGTTGTCGACCGGATAGGAGGCGGTGAGACGCGAAACTGTTCGACGGGATTGGCGAGAGGGGTTTGTAAGTGGGCTAACGCTATTCACGATACCTGTCCCATTGAAAATATTCCAGACAAATTTCGTGTTACGGTCTCCAGTGAGAACGGCGAAGTTCACGATGTAATCGATAATCTAGAATACTTCGCTCTCAAAGCTCACAGCGAAGGGATTTCCTTCAAAGCGGCCGGGGCTCCATGGGCTATAGAGCCTATCATCCGCGACCTAAGCGAATATGGAGCATTCGAAGGAAAATTCTGTTATCCCTTCAAAGGAAACGAGAGGATCGTCGGAGTTGCTAGGTAGTAGCGATTTGAAGCCTCAATGCTGTTGCCAAACCGATTCCCAACCAACTACGGTTTGAGGAGATGATGAATAGAAAGGCCTTTATCAGCACTATCGGCTTGGCGGCGCCAACAGTTTTTTCTGCATCGCCCAAGCGGAAGGGAGATCTTTCTGAGCTGTTGCATTCTTTTGATGCGACCCAGCCTCAAAGTTTCTGGAAAGCAGTTCAGGATCAGTTTACCTTGAGCGAGAAGAGGACCTACCTAAACTGTGGCGGACTAGGCCCAGTTCCAAAGGCGGTTCAGGATGAGGTCATTTCCAAAATGAAAGAGTTGCAGGCGAGCTCGGAATCCGGCCATTCTATCATAGGCGAAACAAGGAAAGTGGCTGCCCGTTTCTTCGGATCGAGCCAAGGAGAAATATGCTTTACTCGCAACGCGACGGAATCGAATTCAATCATCGCTTCAGGCATTCCAATGCAGGCCGGTGATGAAGTGATATTCGAGTCCCACGCTCATCCAGGCGGATCTTTTCCGTGGCTTAATCGTCAGAATATAGATGGGATTCGAGTTAAAGTATTTGATCCAGACCCGAGCTCGATGGAGAACACTTTGAATCGTATCAATGATTTGATTACGAGTCGGACAAAGGCTATCCAAGTAAGCCATATAACGGCTCCGACGGGAATCCTTTTGGATGTGGAAGCGATAGGCAAATTGGCCGATGAAAAGGGAATCTGGTTTCACGTGGATGGGGCCCAAAGCGCGGGTATGATACCGATCGATTTCGCCAGCATGAAATGCCACTCCTACGCGACGAGCGGCCACAAATGGCTGGGTGGACCGCGAGGTACGGGTTTACTATTAGTTCGCCAAGACAGGATCGAGTCCGTTGTTTCTTGGCACGTGGGAGCCTACTCAGTATCCGAGGTCGAATTGCCCAACCGCCTCGAGTTGCATCCAACAGCCCAAAGATTCGAATATGGAACTCGTAATACCGAGCTTGTCGCTGGTTTGGGGTCGGCCATGAAGTTTCAGGAATCTATTGGGAAGAAGCGAATCGAAGATCGGTCAATGGAACTAGCTAAGCGTTTAAGGGAGCGGTTGGAGCAAATCGGTAGTGTTACAGTTCTCACTCCTAAGGATGCATCCATGCGAAGAGGAATCACGACCTTCCGAAGCGACCGAATGGATTTCGATGAAATCAATAATAGAATGTCCAGGGAGTATCAGCTGCGCTGTCGCCGTGTGACAGAGGTGGGACTGAACGCAGTGCGCGTATCGACGCACATCTTCAATAGCGAGGCGGATTGCGATCGAGTTGCCGAAGCGGTCGCTGCGATCCTAGCTGGGTAGCGACTGAGGGTAGGGTCGCCTGTCCTTAGTCGACCAATCACGAAAGTAGCACAGGCTACTGTGGCTCGACTTGTACGATCATTTCGACTTCGACAGCAGACCCTAATGGTAGCGAGCTGAATCCGCTAGCCGCTCGGGCATGCCTCCCCTTTTCGCCGAATATTTCGACTAGTAGATCGGAGCAGCCATTGATCACTTGGGAGTGCCCAGTGAAGGAGTCGGTAGCGTTGACCATACCGAATACCTTGAGAACACGCTTCACTTTGGACAGGTCGCCAATCTCTGCCTTCAAGGTTGCTAGTAAGCCGACCCCGCATAGACGAGCGGCATCGTATCCATCTTCCACAGATAAATCGGCACCGATTTTGCCGACTACCAGGGAGCCATCCGCTTTTCTTGGGATGTGCCCGGACATAAAGACTACGTTGCCCATTCGAGTGGCTCCGACATAATTGGCGATTGACTTTGCTGGAATCGGCAGCTCGATGCCTAGTTCCTTCAGCTTTTCTTCCGGGCTTGCTGCGATGAGGGCGTTGCCGGGGAAGAGAAGAGTGGCCAGTAGGCAGAGGATGTAAAGACTGAGACGATGCGACATGATGATTTTGCGTACTCGATTTATAGGTTTTAAAACTGGATCTTAATCTAGAAAGAACGACTGGGGATAAGCAAATACATTGGCAACATAACCCGCCTCGCTTGATTTAATCGGGCTTCTGTTTGGATGAGTGATTGGTTAGACCATTGCAAGAGATGGTGCGACTCAAGGAGATTGACTTGGTAGTTTCTTCCGAATATCCGAGCGGTGTGCCAAAAATGATAGAGGAAAGTCCTCCTTGGGAGAAGATATTCGCCAAAGCGAAGTACGGTCACCGTCCAGATATAAAAAGCGGCATAGAAGCTAGCTTGCAGGAAGGCCGTGAACTTGTGGAGCAGGGGATCGCGTCGGACAATGCTGACGTTTTAGACTTGGGGTGCGGGAACGGTCGCCAACTGATAGGCCTAGTTGAAACAGGTATAGGTTCCTACACGGGGCTAGACCCGATCAAAAAGTGTATCAAGTTTTGCAATCGTCAATTGGCATCTAGGATCCCCAACACGCGTTTCGTGCATCTCAACGTCAAAAATAAGATGTACAACCCTAAGGGAAAAATGCTGCCCGAGGAAGTTATTCTTCCTTTTGACAGTGACAGCTTCGACTCGGTTATCACGGGCTCTGTATTCACCCATTTGGGAACGCGAACGGTTAGTGAACGCTATCTAGAAGAAATTGCCCGCGTGTTAAAATCCGGTGGAAGACTCTTTTCATCGTGGTTTCGCAATCCGCCCTACGAAATTAGCTCTGAAGAATATCGGACTGTATTCGCGAAATGCGATATCGAGAAAATGCTAGCCAAATACTTTGAGACTTACTATTCCCGCGGAGGATCGAGTGGGGAATGGTGGGATCAATGGTGCCTCTACAGCGGATTGAGATAGTTGGGTTCCGAAATCAGTAGCGCCTCGTTACTTATGATAGCTGATCTATCATTCGAGTGTCCCGAAAACCTCCTATTAGAAATGTAGTTAATATCTCGGTGCTATACTATCCGATATCTTTACCGTATTGAAGTCTAGGGTACGTTTGATACGCCCATGAGTGATTTCTAGTTTTCGCGATCCTTTCCCCGCATTGAGATAGGGCCCTTCAAAAAGTTTCCAGCGATCGTAGTCGATTGCTTGCCCATTTACCTTTGGGGCGGATCCGTATCGAAATTCCAGTTCATCTCCCCTGAACGAGCTTAGTGACACCTTGGGCTTGGGCTCAAGTTCGAAGGTCAGGCTCTGGTTCCTTATAGCGGATTTGAAGTTTTCAAAACTATCGAACTCGGAAATTGATGCTGCTTGGACGATGGTCCCATTCTTGTTTCCGGGACTTATTATCACCTGGCTCCCCGACTCAACCCGTTCATAGCGATAGCCATCGCCTGTCGATGGTAGTCGCTTATAAGCCATGTGTGGCTTCCAGCGGTAGTCAGCCATAGGAAGGTAGGCGAGGTAGGCATTTCCGCCGCGGGCGAAAATCCATCCCGACTCATCCTCGGTAAGATTCTCTAAGTCCTTGGAAAAGAAGCCATTGACCTGTTCGAAGCGGGTTCCAGGGGGGATGTCATAGAGGGCGATGATCGTATCTTCATGTTGAAACACTTCCTCGTATGGCGAGCAGCCTACTAGTTTGTCAGCCACGTCGTAGGACGGTTTTCCCTCCGCGGCGACGGCTTTCACCATGGTATCTGGTCTCACGTTAAAGTAAGCTTGCATGGCTTTGTGCGAAGAGAAGGGATGGATGGAAAAGATGGTAGGGTGCCTGCCACGCGGATCAGGCGTGGCCCAGGTGATATCCCAAACGTGCGATTGGATGGGGTCTGCCATGCCTCCTTGATAGGATCCCACCGCGTAGTCGTTTGACATGTATGTTGTTTTGTAGATGGGAGCTTTACCGACATCGCTGTATCGCCAGCGATGGCGTGAGCGTTTGAGATCCTTTTGGGTAAAGCTTTCGCCGCGATCCATCGCGATTCGGTAGATCACTTCAGGGAGATAGTAGTTTGAAGCGACGATCGCATAGTAGTTACCCCAACTGAATCCTCGTGTGGGGGGGCAATTCCCGAAGTTCAGCCAAGAGAAAAAAGAACTTAGACTGTTCCAGCGTTCAACTACGGATAGGTCATCGGTGCGAGCATTGGGGCCTCTTAAAACCCCATTCAAGGTGTTGGCAGCCAACCCTGCATAGAGAAAGTCTAGGAACATCTGCCCTCGCAGCCGCATCTCCGGATCCTTGGCCCAGGACTGAAGATAGAGCATAGGGATAGCGTATTCGCCGATGTAGTGGGTAGGATTGAATTCGCCCTGTCCGATGGTGGTTGCGATGTTCATCCAATCGATCAAGTAGTCGCGCGATTCCTTCAGATTCTCTTGAGAGCTCTTGCCGTTGTACCATTCAGAACCAGGCTCGTTTGGGTAGAGCTCGGACATCAGGTACAGCATTGTGTAGTACATGGCAAAATGGTTCTCCGTATCGCCTCTAAATTGGTATGATTCCTTCCAAGCCAGGCGAATCGCTTGCTGGGCTTCATCGGATAGCTTGTCGCGTCCTGTGAAGGCTACGCAGGTAGTCGGCAGCATCCAAAACGGTCCGGATCCAGGATTCTCCATTAACTCCAATACTCGGGCGTTGCAGGCCTCTATGTTTTGATTAAGTGATAGGTTTGCGGATACGGAGGCCATATCCATTTTTTCGGCATCCCCGCGTTTCACGATGCCGGCCCGCCACTCAATCACTTCATTGACCCGAGCCAAATACTCGGTTCTCCGTTGCATGGGATCTTCTACGATCTCCAAACTTGGATGAGGTCCCTCGTAAGAGGGCTGAGCGAGGGCGAGCGCTTGGAAGAAGATGAGCCCAAAGAAACAGAAGGCTAACTTTGTACGATATAGAAGCATGCGAAATTCCCTATTTTCTAGAACCTATTCCGAAACCTATCTCAGCGACGCCAGGATAGTTTCTGGTTTTCGGTAGGAACACGAAGCTGTTGATGGCGGAGCCATCGAGCCCTGCTTGTTTCCAGGTTTTTCCGAAGTCCAAAGACTCGTATAATCCTTTTTGATACAGGCTGGCTAGCAAGCTCCCCGAATCGGGATCGATGCCTACTCGCCAGATTCGGTGAGGTTCAGGCAGCCCTTCATTGCGGCTGCTCCAAGTTGCCCCGCCATCTTCCGTGACCAGAACGCCATAGGTGTAGCTGCCAATTGCCAGGCGATCGGGACCGGTAGGATCGAAAGCGATGTTGTACAAGGCGGCTTCTGAGGGGACTTGATCGAAGGCGCTCCAGCTTCTTCCTCCGTTTCGCGAGATAAAGGCTCCTGCACTTTGGGTTACGGCTGCCCAGATGTCGGGGTCGTTAGGCGATTGCTGGACATCGTTGACCGTTTCTTCCGTAGCCAAGGTCCTTCTCCAAGACCTGGCATCGTTTCGGCTAAGATAGATGCCTGATTCGCAACCGGCTAGGATATGTCCATTGCGGAAGCGATCCACTTCGACGCTCTGTGTGTATTTTCCGCGGTCTGGAAGACCCCGCTCGCGCCTGGTCCAATTCATGCCCCTGTCATCGGAAACGGCTATTCCGCCAGGGTGGGCCAAGTAGACGCGATCCGGATTGTGTGGATCGACGCAAATGTCTTTTGGCTCGGTGATGTCCCAGCCGGTCATGACCCGCCAGCTTTTGCCTCCGTTAGTTGTCCTAAGCGCTCCATTCATGGCCGCGGTGTAGAAGGTATCGTGGTCGCGGGGATCGAAGGAGACCGCGAAGACGCTGGGATCGTTGATACCGACGTGGACCCATTGACCGTTGGCCTCGCGCATATGCAGTCCGCTGGTGGTGGTGATTTTCGATCCGATAACGTAGTTCCGGTTGACTGCCGCGCAGACATAGAGGTCGTGCTTCGGACTTTGTCCGATCGTCGCAAGAGGTAGAAAAAGCGTTGGTATCGCAACTAAAAGGAATTTCTTAAGGGGCATAGTGGTAGCTGGTAGTACTATTTTGGCCATCGATCTGCCGGCGTAAAGCGAGTCCTCCATTTTACGATACACTAGTCAAATTCCTTTGTCGCAGGCGGAGGCGCGATAGTCGTTATCGACGCGAATGGCTGCCTGCAAAACTGAAGGCATCGCCGAGATTACGGCAACTCTCGAGTAGCGATCGCGAACTCCCAAGACTTATCAATTTAATGAAATCGAGCGCGGTGGTCTTCAAGGACCGAAATCAGGTGGTTTTCGAATCTGTTAATTGCCCTGACCCAGGTCCGGATCAGGTAGTAGTCAACGTGACCCACTCTTGGATCAGCAACGGAACGGAAGGCTCCTATTTGCGGGGCGAACGTATTGAGGGGGATACACCCTGGCGACCTGGAGACCCGCACCCCTTTCCTGTTATCGCGGGCTACCAAAAAGTGGGGACTGTGGATTGGGTAGGATCGGAGGTATCTGATTTGTCGAAAGGCGATTCGGTCTTCGTTTCGGTGAGTGCAGTCACCGGCATGTTCGAGCCTAGAGGAGGACATATTTCGCCCTCGGTATCAGGAGCGGGTGCGGTAATCAAGTTGCCGCCGGGATTGGATCCAGTGGCCTACTCGGGATTAGTCCTGACCCAAGTAGGATTCAATTGCGGTGACCGACCAAGATTGGAGCGGGGGGATCTCGCCGTGGTTGTGGGCGACGGTCTCGTCGGGCAGTGGGCCGCTCAGATGCTGGCCTCGAGAGGAGCCAATACGCTGCTAATCGGCAGACATGCGGATCGGCTGGCCAAATTTAAAAATGGAGAGACGCTTCTCGAAGATAGTGGGGCTTGGGTGGACGCGGTTCGAGAGCGATTCCCGGAGGGCACTCAAGTTGGAGTGGACACCGTAGGATCGCTCCAGGTTATGGGACAGTTGGAAAGCGTGATGAAACGATTCGGCCACCTAGTTTCCGCTGGCTTCTATGGACCAGAGGACCGGCTGCCTTTGCAGCCACCGCGATATAAGGAACTTTCGATCGACTTGGTTTCTGGAGCCACGCGGGAACGTCTTGAGAAAACGATGGATCTGGTAGCCCAGGAAAAACTGGATACGCTTTCGTTGATCACGCATCAATTCCCGGTAGAACAAGCAGCCCAAGCATGGGACTTGATTGAGTCGAAAAGAGAGTCAGCATTAGGGGTCGTTTTAGAGTGGATATAAGCATGAAGGCGATACAGTACATAGAAAAGGGTTGTCCGGAAATCGTCGAGCTACCGATTCCACAGCCAGGAGAAGGCCAAGTTTTGGTCAAGATCTCTGGTGTGGCGACTTGCCCTCAATGGGATATCCATATCATGGATGGCATTCCCATGGTGCCCGGAGGCAAGGTGGAGTATCCTTACACTCTGGGTCAACCAGGACATGAAGCGGCGGGCAAAGTGGTAGAGCTCGGACGGGGAGTGACGGAGTTTGCGGCGGGTGACCGGGTAGCCTTTTGGCAAGATCAGGCCGGAGCGACTCAGGGCTGCTACGCCGAGTACGTCGTTGCCGAAGTTGGCAACCTGCTCAAGGTGCCCCGTTTCTTGGAGCCTCAGGAGATTGCTTCCCTGGAACTGGCCATGTGCGTGCAGGTTTCTTTCGATCAAATTCAGAATGTCGCTCCCATCCAAGGCAAGCGATTCGCGGTAAGCGGGTTGGGGCCTGCGGGCTTGGTGGCCATTCAACTGGCCAAAGCCCATGGAGCGAGCGAAGTGATCGCTTTCGATCCGGTAGAAAGCCGCCGTCAGTTGGGGGCTGAGTTAGGAGCCGATCGAGTCTTAGACCCGACCGACAGGGATGCCTCTCCCTATGATCGCTTCAGTCCGGAGGCCATTGATCTCGCCATCGATTGCGCGGGCTTTCCTGTTTCCATCGAGTATCTGATGGGCAAGACGAAGGATGTGGTGGCGCTTTTTGGCGTGTTGCGGGAAGACGTCCGCTTTGGCTTCAAGCATTGGTGTCGCGGATTGCACTTAGTCGGCTATGGGGCTCACAATCGAGGAGCCGCGGAAACGGCTTTGGATCAGATCGTTTCCGGCAAATTGAAATTGAAGCCGCTGATATCAAAGACCCTTCCTCTAGAATCTTATGCTGAGGGGGTTGCCTTGCTGCAAAACCGAGAGGCGATAAAGGTCTGTTTCATCCCCTAGGGTTAAGAAACTAGAAGCACGAATTTCGCTTCTTGGTAGCGGGTGATCGGAGATCGCCCATTCGAAAAGTCGCACAGGCATCCTGCCTGTTCGCGTCGGAAATAAACAGGCAGGATGCCTGTGCCTCCATCATTGGCTGATTGGGCAGGTAGGATCGAGTCGATCATCCCTGCCTTTAAGAGCCCTCTTTAAGAGCCTTCCGCTCATCAAGAATTAGAATCAGTCACTCTGGAACCTGAAGACTCTTGTGTTTTACCTTACATCGCAAAAATATTTGTAGTTGCTAGGGTGCTTTCGCAGGAATCGCTTTCGTGCGCTGTCTCTAAGCCGTTTATGATCTTTTCCCTCAGACAAATGCATTTTTCCCGTTGCTTAGCTGTCGTGGCCTTTCTCGTCGCTGGCTCTGTTTTTGGAGATGGTGGCCCGCCCGTCGCCGAAATAAGCGAGGCCGATCTGGTTCGCCAATATCGAGAGCGCTGCAACTACGTCATCGATCAGACGGTTGCCAACACGGATCCAAACGACTTGTCGCGGGGTAGTAGCTTCACCATTGCGGCCAATCTCTTCAGAGGAGAGAATCTGGATTGGGCCAGGGAGCGGCTTCGTCTTTCCAATGATCCTCCCACAGGGGCCATGTTCTGGATGCATCCCATGGTATTGCTGATGCATGCCGGGCGCGAAGAACTCAACGAGGACGACTGGGCTTTCATTCGGGAGCTTTGGCGAACCTATTTTCCTTATCGAGGAGACACGGAAAACCATTGGGTGATGTATTATGTGAGCCTGTATTTGGTGGCGGAGATGTTTCCCGACGCAGGCCCCGAAGCCTGGTACAATGGAAAATCCTCGAAGGAGATCATGGCGGATGCCAAGGAATTCATCCTCGATTGGATGCGAATCACAACCTCGTACGGGCAAGGAGAATATGATTCTCCCAACTACATAGAGGAGTACACGCGACCCATGGCATTGCTGGTAGGTTGGGCTCGCGATCCCGAGTTGCAGCAGATGGGCAAGATGATGATGGACTACATCCTGCTCGATTATGCGGTCGAAAATCTGGGCGGCCTCTACGGTGGCGCCCACAGCCGGCTCTATCCTCGATACCTGCTACAACCGGGAATGGCTCACTCGGCTGCCCATGCTTGGCTGCTTTGGGGGCAAGGCGAGTTCAGCTCCAATGGGGGAACACTGATGATAGCGATGAGTGGATACACGCCGCCTTCGATTCTGTTTAGGATCGCTTCGGATCGAGACAAGGCTTATGTCCACAAGGAGCTTAAGCGAACTCGCTGGCGGTTCAGGCACGCCGGGCCTAATGCATTCGAAGTGGATGGGAAGAGCACGATCCCCGTTTACAAGTATAGTTACGTACACCCGGACTTCATTCTCGGCTCTTCCCAAGGAGGCCTGTTACAGCCTATTCAACAGCAAACATGGAGTTTGGTTTGGCGGGAGGAGAACTTGGTGGGCAAGTCCAACACGATGTTTGGCCTACAGCCCTATTCGTCTCCCATCGAAGGCACCATGTTTTTCAATTCCGATTGGGATACAGTCACCGATCTGATTGCCAGATCTAAAGTCGACTATGATTCGCCCGACAAGCTGGAAGGCGGTTCACCTTATGAGCAGGTTTTCCAGCACAAAGCGAGCTTAATAGCCCTTTACGATATTCCCGAAGGTACGCGTTTTCCTCTCATCAGCACGCTGTTTTCCAGAGATGTGAATCGCCGAATTGAAGACGATTCGGGATGGATTTTCGGGCAAGGTGGTCCCGTTTACATTGCCTACCGACCCTTCGTGCCCGGGGAGTGGAAACCGGTTGATTGGACAGGCTTGCTTAAAGGCGGAGCAGGCGCTTGGTTTAGCACGGGCTTTAAGGAATTGTCCGAAGGAAGCGAGTGCCTGGTTAGTTACTCCTTGAAAAACGGATACATTGTAGAAATCGCCCCGGTAAACGCCTACGAAACCTACCGAGAATTTCAGAGTGCCGTTAAAGTGCTTCCAATCGAAGTGCGCCTCGAACCTACTCCTAAGGTTAGTTACACGAATCTGGCTGGGGTAAAGCTAGAGGCCGAGTACGGGGAATCGCCATCTGTTGATGGCGAGAAAGTGGACTATTCTAGCTGGAAGCTCTTTGATGGGCCCTTTGCTCAAGCGGAACGGGAGAGTCAATCGCTAGAAATGATCTATGGTTCAGAGCGATACGTTTTGGATTTCAAGAATCGAAGCGCGGTGGCCTCAGTGGTTAAGACAAAATGAAGCGGACGATACTAGGATATCTCACCCTGAGTTTGGCGATCGGCTTCCCTTCGAAAGGTGCTGCCGAGAAGGAGCGGACTCTATTTATTGCCTTCGCCATGACTAAGGCGCAGGAATCGAGCTCGATTCCCACCGATTCTGGTATCTATCTCAGGAGTGAGAAGGAAGACTCTTGGCATCGCATTGGCCCAGTCATTCAGTCGATGAACAGCTTGGCTGTGGATCCCTCTGCTCCCGCAACTATGTTCATGGCCTGCGGCAATGGAATCGTTAGGTCAAAAGATGGCGGAGAGACCTGGCGAATGGTTACGGGATGGCGGGAAAGTGATTTTCTCAAGATCGCCATCGATCCAGAAAATGGGGACAATATATACGGAACTTCTGTTTGGGGCTTCCACCTGAGTCGTGACGGCGGCGAATCCTGGACCTCGGCCAACAAGGGGCTGAACGAAAAATATTGTCGGACAATCATCGTCGATCATCGCAATCCGAGACGTCTCGTGCTCGGGACCGGAGACGGCATCTACGAGAGCCGAAACGATGGTGGTTCCTGGACTCGTGTCCGCAGTTCGCCCGAATCGGCGATTCTGAGGATGGACCGAAGCTTGAATAATCCCGATCTGTGGATTGCTGGATCCGAAGGAGAAGGTGTGTATTTGTCTACCAATGACGGAAAATCCTGGCGCCCCGTTGCCGAAACCTTGAGCGAGGCCAATGTTTACGGCGTCTCGCTCCATCCTGAAAAGGAGAATCGCATGGCGGCGGGAGGATGGAGCCAGGGGCTTTGGGTGTCCAATGATGTTGGGAATTCCTGGGAGGACCGAAGTTCAGGACTGCCTTCCCAAAACGTTACAGCCGTTGTATTCGATGAGAATCATCCCGATAGGCTATGGGTTTCGACTTTTGAAGAAGGTTCCTATTACACGGATGACGACGGCAAGACCTGGAAAGATGGCGATTTGAATGGAGCCTATGTGTTCGATTTGGACTTTGTTACCAGCGCCAAAGAATGATGCCATGCCGTCTTTCCGATCGGCTAGTTGCCTGAACTTTCAGGTTCTCCTGATATCCGCTTTATGCCTGGCGTTTTTAGGATGTATGGAAATTAGCGTTAAAGATACACTGCCTAGCGATAACCAACGCGAAAATGTGAACGCCCTTTTGCTCAGCGCGACTACGAATCCGGGGCAAAAGTCCCTCGAACACGCGAAAGCCGATATCGCGAAAACCTTTGGGTCAGTGAATCGCATATTGCTAATCAATTACGCCAGTCTCCCGGATAAGCGCGACGCCTATGCGAAACGAATGAAGCGAGAATTCGCTCAGATCGGCCCAGGCTACACAATGAAATCCCTCCATGCCATCCCCGGTGATCAGCGTTTAGCCGCGGTCCGAGATACGGAAGGATTCTACGTTAGCGGAGGGAACACCTTCTTGCTTTTGAGGGAGCTCTACGATGGCGATTTGCTTGTGGCAATCCGGGAGCGGGTCTTGCAAGGCACCCCTTATGTGGGTTCCAGCGCGGGATCGAACATCGCGGGCCAATTCATCGGCACTACTAACGATTTTCCCATAACCGACATCCCAACCCGCAGAGCTCTGGGATTGATGGCTGCCAATTTCAATCCGCATCACCCCGATCAAACAGCGGAGGAAGCCGAATTTGGTTTCCGCCAATACAAGATCGGGGAATATGTGGCCCATAACCAAGACGAAGTGGTCATTAGCGTGACCAATCCAGGGATGCTGCGAATCCAAGGCAATAAGCTCTCCCTGAGAGGAAAGGGTGGAGTAGCCTATATCAGCTACCGAGGGGAAAAAGAGACGGTATCCTCGCCGGTGGACGGGAAGATCTCCCGTGCCGTCGAATCATTGAAAAACTTATAAGTTATCAGGCGTTTTATATAGTTAAAATGCTGATGATGAGATAATAATGGGATTAAAGCTACTTTTCATTCTACCTTATTCTTCTCTAAAATAGCTTGTAGTTGCCCGTTTTAGTGGCATTATAGTGGCAGTAAATGCCAAGAAGACCTAATCTAAAACCCAAGAGAAATAAGAAAGGAGAGTGGTTCATTGATCTGCCTCCGAGCATTTCCTCCACAGGTAAACGTCAACGTCTCTCCTTCCAATCAGAGGCAAAGGCCCAAGCCGAATCTAGGAGAATTGAATCTCACGTTCAGAAGCACGGAGTTGATAGTACTCGGTTTACGGCAAGCGAGAGTGCCGATGCCAAGGCGGCAATTGAAATAATCCAGAGTCTCAAAGGGAAAGGAAGCTATGAACTGACGCTAAAGGCGGCCGCTCAGCACTATTCAGAACACATCAAAAGTCTGGAGGAAGCCCGAACCGTTACGGAAGTGTTGAAGGCGTCAGTGGATTACAGGACGAGGCAAATAGGGAAAAGCTGGTCTTACGGACACAAGCGGGAATTGAACACAATTATGCACGGACCGCTTCCAACATCGAGAGCCAAGGAGGATGAGAGAATCAAAGAAAGAGGATTTCTGTATCATTTTGGGGATCAGAACGTCGGCAGTGTTACTGAGGAGCAGATTTTAAATTTCTTGGTGAAGCATCACAGTGCCAGCGGGTATCAGTACAATCAGGCGTTAAGACACATAAAACCAATATTTAATCACGCACACAAGAGAGGATGGATAACACTCAACCCCACGGCTTTTATTCCTAAAAAAGAAATACGGGCAGAAACCGAAGTCCTAAAGATTAAGGAGTTCAGGCGAGCAGCCGAGTTGCTCCAAACTCAAGAATACAGAGACATGGCTGCTGGCATATCGCTTCTCATGTTTGCTGGGCTCAGACCTTCTGAGCTATTTGGCAACGACGACAAACCACCGTTGTTGTGGGACAGCGTCATCCTTAATCCGCAAGGAGTTCACACCAAGCCCTACATAGACATCCCTGAAGCAAACGCAAAAGGCGTTGATGGGAGACAAGTCCAAATTGAACCCAATCTAGTGAAATGGCTGGAAGGAGTTCCTAAGGAGAAGAGGAAGGGAGCTATTCTTTCTGAAGCAAATCACTATAGATACAGTCTGTTTAAAAAGGCTTTGGGCGTAGCTGGGAAGAAAGACATATTCAGGCACAGCTTTGGGACTTACTATTTCCATCACTTTAAGAGTTTGGAAAGGACTATGAACCAAATGGGTCATACCAACAGAAAGACCTTTGAGAGGCACTACAAGCGGTACAATCCCGAAGAAGATTCAGCCTTTCTGTACTGGCAAGTAGTCCCAGAAGGAGCGACTGTTCCAAAGGTGGTTCAGTTTTCAAATGCATCATAGGCGCCCGAAAGCGTTCTAGCGAGTCAACCAACCATACCTTCCTCGGGAAGGGTGTAGTTTAAAAAGCAATTGCCCTTAACGAGGTCTGTTATGGGCAAAGAGGGAGGGTGAACAAGCCTACCCTTTTCCCGTCTATATATAGGAGGACATATATTTAAAGCAAATGGCAGAAATCTTCAGAATTTTTCACATTCGTAGGTAATAGCATGAAAAAACCATGATATAATAAGAACCAGAATCACCAACATTCAATTAACATGGCATTGAATATCAATCCCACGGTGGGGTTATGACGTAATGCTAAAAACCGAAAGGAAACAATGATAGAAAATAGACAATATCTCTCAATTTCTCAAGCTGCCGAGCAGGTTGGGATAGGCATTGAGAA